>Ga0307928_10003457_pt1 | contig 12049 bp, 15 predicted proteins | sample AceLakmetagen232_FD_201815 | JGI IMG/M metagenome (GOLD analysis project Ga0307928, IMG submission 201815) | Saline water microbial communities from Ace Lake, Antarctica - #232 | ecosystem: Environmental > Aquatic > Non-marine Saline and Alkaline > Saline | place: Antarctica: Ace Lake... | reverse complement strand
TCGCTTCCGAAGGTAATCGTAGTTCCAGAATCGCCAGCGTCCGACAATAAAATGGTTGTGTAGAGATTCTCCACATACCGTTTACCAGCGGAAACCGACCGCGCGCCATAAATCGCCACGCGAATAGACGCATCATCCACGTGCGCCGCTACCGCAATTGACGCCACCGAACCGTTAACGTCTACAGTTGGCGCGGTCGCAAGAGCAATTACCGGCGAAGGCAAAATCGGTGGCAGAGTGAGCGGGGTTTCTTCGGCCACAATCAGGCGGCTGTTACACCCGACAAACCAGCTTTGTCCCTTGAGCGTAATCAATTGGCCGATACGGTTGGAAGAGGGATTTTCCTGACCGTACTGGTCCCACGCTGCAATTTGTGGGGTTGTGAGATTGGAGTATGACTGAGATGCGGCGCCAAATGCAGCCTTAACTTTCTGAGCCAATACTGAAGTAACACGGGTGGGGATGGCGTAACTCCGAGCGTAAGCGCCACCGCGATTTCTGGCGAATACGACTCCGCCAATTTTGCCTGAAAGTACGGATACTACCGCACCTGGTACTAGAAGTGCCATTTTGTTACCCTTTCATTGGTTGTTGATGACTGAAAATCGAGGGCGCATCCTGAAAATGCTATCCCCCTTAAAAGCCTCTTTATCTTACTCTAGGTCTACACTATACTCTTCAGTTTTCTAGATAAGGTAGTAGTAGGGCGCCGATATTTTGTGGATAACTCGTCTTTATTCGCCCTTAAACTAACATAAGTGTACCATAATGAATGATATATGTCAAGTATTAGCGGTGGTTATACCTGTGGATAACTTGTGGATAACTACGGGAGTTATCCACAAGTGATATAGTGCGAATAATATGACCAGAGGGCTTTTCAACAGGTTATCCACAAGTAGCACATAAGAGCAGGGACGTATAACATACGGGAAAAAACTACTGAAAATCCGGGTGGGCAAAAAATACGCCGCATCCTGTATAGGGTCAGGATGCGGCGTGACGGGTCCCCAGCATCAGCCTTGCAACGGGAACCAGCCCCAAAAGGTTTTTGCGCCTATGAACCAGGTGGAAAATTCATACCCAGGCGCGGCGAGTGAATTCAGGCATTTGACCAGGCGCGTCTGGTATTCTATGAGCAGTGTCTCGGAGGCTTCCGGATGAAAGCAGGCGGTAACGATGGTGTCCACCTCAGTTTGTGTCAGGCATTCCAGGCAGCGAGCCGCATAGGCGAGTTTCAGGCAGTTCCGAAGGTAGGTTGGCTGTGTCTCGAATAGCGGTCCTTTGACGGTGCGTGTATCGCCATGTGAGTACATCATCAATTGCATAGACTGGGGCATGGATTTATCCTTTCACGGCGGTTAAAGAGCGAAGGACAACGCGAAGCGTCCGGGCGGAGGAGTCAAACAAATCTTCACGCCCCATGACCATGCGTTTAAAGTCCTTATAATCGTCTTTGGCCATCAAGAGCAAGTCTAGTTTGTCTGGATGTGTGCTGGTTTCGTAAGCCGTAAAAACGGCCTTCATCAATTCATTGTGGTCCATAATCAGGTCTCCTTTTCGTTTGTGTTTGTGAAGGTATTTTTAAACAGGTTTATGCCTGGAAACAGTTTAGCGCCCTCGTCCGTAAGTAGAAACGACAGATATTTCGCGGTCGTTTCGATGGTTGCGTGTCCCATGTGCTTCTGGATGACGTTCACGGGCACGCCTGCTATCAGTGAGTGAACCGCAAAGGCGTCACGCAGCCTATGGGGTGTAATCCGGGTCACCACTCCGGATTTCATGCGGGTCTGTTTGAAGGCTTTCTCTATTCTTGATGTGTGTTCCGGAACCCTGACATAGAAGTTAAAGCGGGGCTCCCACACCAATTTTTTTTGTGGGAATAATGGCCAGCGTCCGGGGTCTGTGACTTGCTTCTGAATGCGTACAGTGGCATACGCCGCGAAAGGACCAGACACGTTTCCCTGTGCGGTATCTTGCTGGAATATCTCAAGTGCATGCGCGGCATGTTTGCGCAGGTCGGAAATAATCTCTGGTGGAATCGGAATAACCCGGCCTTTGGCCCCTTTCCCCTGGGCAATTGTGAGCATGTGTGAATTCGTATTCAGTTCTGCCAGCTGTAGGTTAGCGGCCTCGGAGATGCGCAGGCCGCAGCAGTAACAAAGCAGGCCAATGGAGCGGTAGGCGGATGGCATCTTCCGTATGAACTCGGCCACCTCGGAAGAATCAGGAACAGCGTGAACGTGTTTAACAGGTCGGGCGGTGATGAGCGTTTTCCGCTGCTCTGCATCCCAACCCCAGAGACATTGCGCCAAGGACGCCATTGAGCACTGAAAGCCGTGTATTGTCGTAGCAGAATATGCTTGCCGGCGCAGAGAAGCCGAAGCAATCTCCACGCAAGCCGGGAAAGTCGTAGCGGAAATAACGTCCCATCTACGCGCCATCCGCTCGCCCCATCCGATATAATTGCGTATAGTCCGCGGCGAAAGAGCACGAGACGAAAGCCACCGTTCCCACAAGAGTAGAGCACCAGGCGAGGCGAATGAAGCCCCAGCGGCGCCCATCGCGCCGCCAGGGCGCTTCTTGTCTCCTCCTCCCAACCGCAAAGAGGTAACACCACCAAAGAGAAAAAAGAAAGGGAAAAAAAAGTGGGGGTGGGGGTGGGTGGGTGGGCTCCTGGCGGCGGCGCCAAGGAGAAAAAGCGACCACCCGGCGCAGGCACCGACAAAGACCAGCGCAGAGGCGCCCACAACAAAAAGGACCAGGCGCCAGCCGCGCAGCCCAAAGGCCAGGAAGCCGAGAAGAGGCAGGGCGACGGCGGCAAAGCAAGCGAGAGAAAGGGCGAAGGAGATCATGACGTCACCCCCGCAGGCACCACAGAAACAGGCGCAGAAGCGACCACGCACAGGCCAGACGGCAAGCGCCAAAACGGAACGACCAGCGGCGACGGCCCCGGCGAATCCTCCCACAAATCCCAATCAGCCTCAATACCGCCAACAGCAGACGAAAAATCACGGTGAACCCAATCGAACCAAGGCGCAGCAGGGCAAAAGCCGACAGGAAAAGACGCAGCCGGCGCGTCGAACACCACCGCGAAAAAAAGGACAGCGCCCGCACCAGGCAGAGCGGCAACACCCGCCGGCGAAAGAACAGAGCCGGGCCGAAGACAGAGGCCACGGGAAGAGGAAGCGCAGCCGACGCAGCGGCCAAGAGAAGAAGAAGCAAGCATAACAAAAACTCCTAAGGTAACGGCCAAACCAACAAAAGGAACGGCCAACACACCAACAAGTTGCACTACAACCATAATAGTATTATACCACAAACGCCCCACAAAAGTCAAGTCTAATGTTCCACGTGGAACACCATAACCCCAGTAAAATCAATATGTTAGCACCAGAAAGAAAAAAAAAAAAAAAAAAAGAAAAAACACCGGAGTAGGGGCACAAAAACATTGTGATCTAGATTACATTGTACGTCCAACCAATAACCACGATAAGGGCGCGGCCTGGGGAAAGCAGAAGCCGCCAGCAGAGTGGTGGCAACACGGGAGCCAGCAAGAACGCGACCAGGTGCGGGACCAGGCGGCCAAAAAAGAAGCGCGCCGCGAGGCATGAAACACAGTTAGGAGACCCAGGCAGAGAGAAACGCCGAGGAAACCCCCCCATTAAGTGACTCTTTCTTGGTGTATTTTGTCTGAGTTGGGGCAATACAAAGAACAACATACGAATGGGAAACCTTGTCCGCCCGCGGCAGCGACCGCTCTTGTTTTTCGTCTGTGTTGCGTAGTAGTACCATGAGTGGAGCCACGCCCCTCTTCAATGTTATGGGGCGGGGCGGAACGGGTGGATTGTGCGTCGGCGGATATCGAACCAGCCCCGCCCTCGTAGGCGACAAACGAGGAGCAACGAGCAGGAGCCGGAGAGGGCGGGGCGGCCAACAATAGACGGAGGACCATTCCGCAGCAAAGGGTCGGGCGGTAGTCCGCCTGACCCGGTCTGCCACTGACTATTACTGTTTTCGATACGATAAACTAGGGCACAGGAGAGCGGGGCAGGAATAGCGGCGGTGAACGGCGCAAAGCACCCAGAAAAGACAAAGAGAGTTTTGCGCCCCGACGCCCTGCCCCGCTCTCTTGTGCCTGTGCGAGTAACAACTTATGATTGTTTGTGTGTTTGGAAAGATGACAGAGCGGAACGGAGCCACCCCGGAGACGCTCCCCCGTTCTTTTGGCGTGTGTTTATATCAGGGAGTACCAAGCGAAGAATTAGAATTTGTGAGTCATAAGGGAGTACCAAACGAAGCGACCAAAGAAGCCAAGGAAGACGGGGAGCGCGGAGGGGTGGCGGAGTGGAGCGGCCACTCATTTGAGGACGTCCGTAGCCACCATAAACTAAGGAGGCGGGGCCAAGACGGTGGAGGGAGTGCAGGCCTTCCAAAGAGCCGGAGCGACCGAAGCGGCTTTGTGCCCCGCCTCCGGCCTATTCACTCACGACTAAGGCGGTGGCCCCCCGCGCGGTTCCCCGGAATTTCACGAAACCTTGACCCAGAAAAGAGCAACTGAGGGGAACCGCGCTGGGGCCTCCGCCGAGCTTGCCACTGGACTGAGCGGAGTGGAGTGGAGTGTCTGGGGTAGTGTGGTTTTCTTCGCCCGTTTAAGACTTGTTTCCTGAAAGATGGATTGCCGACGGGCGAAGGAAACCACGCGCCCCAGACACGGAACGGAACGTAGCGACTGCCTGCACGACTCGCCAAGCGGAATGGAGTGCGGTAGGGGTTGTGGTTTTTGTCGCCCGTCATATCGCGGCAGTTTATGGAAGGACTTTGAAAACGGGCGACAAACACCACGCCCCGGACGCACGGAATGGAGCGGCTTCAATACGAGGAGAAAACCTTCAGTTCAACGCCAGGGACTTGGGGCGATATTCTTTCTTGCGGGCCGGGAGCATCAGCGACACGGACTACGACCCCGCGAGGGCTAAGCGGCGACCGTAGTCGGGCGACGCGCGAAGGAAGCGACCGTAGTCGGGCGCGACCGTTGAGAAGCGACCGTAGTCGGGCGCGACGATGCCGCACGACCGGTAGTCCGGCCGAGCGGCTTGCGAAGCGACCGGTAGTCCGGGCGCGGAGCAGTGGAGCCGACGCCCGAGCGGCGGCGTAACTACGGAGCCGACGCCTGAGCGGCGGCGGAGTGGCTGAGCGACCGTAGTCGGGCGCGAAGCAGGGTGGGCGGGTGGGACTCTTACGCAAATAAAATTTTTTGCCTTTTTTTTTGTTTGGGGTTTTGTGGTGTGCGGCTTTTCTGCGTGTTTGCGGTGTGTGTTTGTGTGTGTGTGGTGTGTGTGGTGTGTGTGGTGTGTGTGTGTGTGTGTGGGGTTGGGTGTGGGTTCGCTGGTTTATACCTGGTCTTTCTTTCGTCTATTATGCGTCTATAATAGGTGGTGAAATGTCTGTTTTTGACCGTTTTTTGACTGTTTTTAGCCTGTTTTTTGCTATCTTTTCTCTATAAGCATTCCGTTAAACGGAAACATAAAGAAAAAAGTGCCCCCGGCTTGAGGAGTGCAAGGCGCGGGGACGTGTGACAATAAAACCTTAGATAGATGATAAGGAAAAAAATTGTCACACCGTTGGTAGGTACTACAGGAATGTGAGTGTTATTTTCCCCGGTATCGGGCAATCATGCGGCTTGCGAAGGGTAAAAATATTGTGTTTAGAAACCATGTTGATGCGCCGAGGATGGCGGGATTGTTGAGCCAGGCCGTGTTTGGAAATATCTGCTGCAAAATCTGCAGTAGTGTTATTACAGTGGCAGCGGTGGCTCCAGCACCGGCGACGCTTTGGGTGGTGCTGCTCTTTAGAATACTTTTTTTCATAGTAGGAATTCCTCATCCTGTTACAAGTCGGCGGTGGTCTCCGTGAACGTGGCCATCATCATAGTGGTTGACGTAATCAAAATACAAGTTTGCTACTTCGGCCACCCTGAAAGCGGAGAGCGGATGTCCGTCTCTTTTGCGGCGCGCTTTGAAGTCTGCCGCGATGCCGCCAAACTCTATTAAATGATAGGAGTGCCGGGCAACAACGCCGCCCTGGTCAACCCATCCCAAGCGCGCGCCTAACTGGCGCAACTGTTCGGGGGTGCGTGTGCAGTCCGTAATGAGAATCTGCACTTCCTCTTGCTCTATGGCGCAGAGTCCGGCGCGGGTTAATTCCAGCGCGCGGATAAGGTGCGGTGAAACAATTACCCAGCCACAGCGGTTTTCAAACTCACTCAGAAGGAAGTGCGAAACAAGTCCTTCTTGTGTCTCTGAGTACATTTTACAGGCGTTTTCATGGTGCATGGTGGTGTTCCTTGTTTTTTATTGGTATTGCGGGTGCGCGGGGGTTTGGTTCGGGGACATTAAACAGCCATAATGATACGTTTCATACCGTGCCCAGATATAGGCGCGGTAGCGGGTCAACAGGTTACATTGTGCGGCCCACCATAGAGTATATTCTTTTTTGAGGGCGTAGGCCTTGAATAGCTGCTCGGTGCGGTAAATGGCCATAGATTCCACACTGTCCCCAAGACACCAGCAGCCGGTATCCACGCTAAACACGCGACAATAGCCGTACTTGTCTTTGTGTAGAAGAAAGGTGGAACCCGGAGGGGTGTGCGGGATTTCCACTCGGTGGCCTGTTATCGTGTCTGTGTGTCTGTAGTTGAGGCGTTGCGCGGTCATCATTTTTGATGCTCCTTTAGAATAAATGCTGGTTTCTATTAGTTTTCAATTTTTCAATTCCTATATGTTGGGATAAGTGGCAATATCTAGCGTATGACCAAATCTGGTTCAGGTAGGAATATTTTAATAAAACCGCCGCCCGCCACCAGTCCATAAAATCAGGGGAAAGGGAGTAGTGCAAAAAGTTTTGTTCTGCGTTTTTTTTCGCGGCGTTTTGGGTATCTCCATGCGAACAAATCATTCCGGTGTCGATAGAAAAGACATCCCACCTATAAAACTCCCCAGGAACCAGAATAAAGTTTGTATCTGGCGGGGCGTTCTTTATTTTCACGGGCTTTCCTGCCACAAAATCCAATCTTTCAAAATCTACTACTTGCGCGGTTATCATTTTTTGTACTCCTGTTTTTTTTTGTGAAGGTGGGGGGGATACCCAACGTATCCCCCCCGTGTTTTCAAGGACGAAAACGGTTCAACTGTGGGTGTGCGGGCCGCTGCCCGTCCTGGGCGGCTGGCTCATACTATCGGCTGGCCGTAGTAGGCACTTATACAAAATGCCTGCGGGCCGGCACGGGCTGAGAACATGGTCACAAGTAGGACAATGGGGCACATAATCCACTGTGCTGGCCATGGACCCAATACGCTCCAGTATAGCGAATATTTTGTATTCGCCACAGTGCAAACACCAGCGGCCATATGTGCCGGGGATGTTTCCTTTTTTTTCTTCTTCGCGGATGTCGTAAAAATCAGTGCGGATGGCGTTTCCCTCCGGATAGGTTTTGGTAGTTGAAGTGTCTGTATTTCCGGTCTGGTAATACGTTCCGGCACACCCTATCCAGGGCGGCGGTTATGGCGGCGGCTTGGGTGGCCTGTGACCCGGGGCGTTCTGCCTTTTCGAGTATTATAAAGAGCACGGGCCGGGCGTGGAACCAGGCACAGGCGGAACAACAAAAAAAACACTTGGCCAGGGTGGGCTTGTGTTGGTATTCATGCAATTGTGTTTTACACAATGGGCACACAATCAGCACTCTTTCACGCCGAAAATAAGGCTCTAAATGGAGCGCGTGTATTCGTGCCAGGGGATGGTTCGACGGGGTGTATTGTTCGGGCGCGTTCACACCAACCCTTTCAAAAGTGGATTGTCATAATCGGCATCTTTTGACATTTGCGCGGATAGCCACTGTGGGGTGTAGTGTTCCATGCCGTCTTTCCATTCGACAATAGCGCGCCGGTCGTCAATGTTGCGGCGCAGATAGAAACCAGGGCCTTCTTCTCCTTGCTCTTGCACCAGTGAAAAGCCAGGGGGAAGGCCGGCGCTTCGGGCTAAGATAATGGTGGGCATACTCATAAAGAAAAACTCCTTGTTGGGTTAGAGAAAACAATCTTCTGGGATGTCTTGGGGAAAGCGGGGGTGGCCGAGTGGCCATGCCACGCCTTGAACGTAACAGTAATTTTGTGGGGCCTGTTTCAACTTGAAAAAATCCACAGGGTTGTAGCGTTTTTCCTCGGGGATGACAACGAAACTTTGTACCGCGATGGCGATGCCGCGAACGGCTTCAAACCAGTACGCCTTCCATTCTGGAGGCTGCATACACGAATGGCGGAAAAAATGCCGTTTGAATTCTTCGATAGGGTGCTGATAAATGTGACCAGGTAACACTTCCATGATAACACGCGGGGACTTTTGGCATTTAAAGAGGATGATGCGCGAAAAGGGTTGGCGCGGCATGGTACGCCGAAAAATAAAGCGTTGTTCTGAGCTGGATATGCGCGCTAAAACCTTGGGCGAAATCGGCATCAGTAATGTGTTTTTTATGGGGAATTTATTCATACGTCAGGCCCCGCAAAAGAATCTTCCGGGATGTATCGCCCGGTGATGGGACAGGACACATGAAACCCCATTTGTAGGAGTTCGGTAACTAATTGCATGGTGTCGCACGGGTCGCAATGCAATAATGCCATGACCGCCTCGAGTGCGACTACCGAATTTGTATACTTGGTGGAGATGTGGAGCGCGTGCGCGCATTCAACACAGGTGTGCAGCGCGTAAAAAAGGATTTCATCTGCTGGGCAGTATACTGGGCGTGTCATGAAAATGGGATGGTAAAACCGGGCCAATGTGATTGCTTCAGGCATTAGTGCGTCCATAATCATACGGCTTTCTTGGCATGCATCTGGGGCACGAAGCAGCGCCCACCGTCGGCGCACTTGGGAACCTCCGTAAAAATGTGTTCGGCGGTGTTTTGCGTCATTCGGCGGATAGCCTCGGCGCGAGACACGCGCCACACGTCGGCAATCTTGTCCAGGTCGTCACGTGTGGCCGTGTCAAAGCGGACATTGAAATTAATTTCTCGGGTGTGCATGCGGGATGATACTCCTTGTTTTATTGGTTGCTAAACGCTATACAATCTGTGTGGCGGAATGCCATACCAAAAGTATACCACACAACTGCCCTAAAGTCAAGGGCTATTTTACGTCTGATAATTACCGTTATGTTTCACGAGGTGGGGGGTGTCTTTCGCGGTGGTGTGGCGGTTGTGTGTGCAACTGTATTGCTTCCGTATTGCGGAATAATATACAGTTTGTGCGCCATAGGCTGGACAGTCCACAAAAATGGGTGGCGGGGTAGTGTGGCGGGTGTCTCTGGACGTGGTGATGGCGAAATAAAGTGGTTGATAGGGTAAGGGGATGGGTTTTAGGAAAAAACGCCGTACAGACCATTCTAGGGCTATATTCGGCATTCCGCACTACAAGCGCACTACCCGTATATGATTGGAGTGGCTACAGGCCACCGGAATTCATCGCCGCGTAGTTCGGGCAGTGTCCAGGGGACTGGCCATATAAGGTCATTCCAGATTCCCCAGCCGCTGAGCAGATAGAGGGGCAAGGGTTGCGCGGGTTGTGTGATTAAACCGGTGATACCCGGCGGGTATCCAAGTTTGTCATAAATAAGGCCGTTCATATTGGCCACAACTCGGCCTGACGGGTAAACTGGAGTGGGAAATACTTTGCTTGGAAAACGCCCAGGCGTTACGCCGTTTTTAGAGGTGGAGCAAAATACACAAATTTTGTCCACTTGCTCTTCTTCTTGGTAATACATCTGGATGTAGCCTTCGATGGGTGAACCCAAACTGGCATAAGGGCCATCCCAGGTCAAAGTACCAGCGGAAAAAATTGGCGGGTCGGGAACCGAATCAATTAGCATGGCCACGCCGCAATGCAGTCGCATGAGTTGGTAGCAGGTAAATAGGGAATAAGCTGTGGGGAAGGGCTGTCCGGAGCGGGGATTGTGCGGCTTCTGAAGTGCGTGGTATCGGCTCCAAAATTCCTTTACGGGCGCGGCCAACTGATACCAGGCGGATGTGGCCTGCTTCATGTAGACATAGTGCTGTGAAGAACCGGAACCAGCACGGACGGGTCCCATGCTTTTTTTGCTGGCGATAAATTTTGTGCCGACCTTGCGAAACGTAACGCCGCCAATGGAACCGCGCACTGAATCCACTATGGGGCCGAGCGTTATCTTTGCCATAAAGTCAGTTCCTTTTTTTATGGGGCGGTGTAGGTGTATGAAGTTGCCGGGAGTAGGGAAAAACGCTGTGGGGCTGATATTCTTCCGTTTGGGGTGCGGAACCTTACAGAAAAGAAAGCGCGGGAGTTGTTCGGGACTGAACCAAAAACGGACTCTATAGGCGTCTGGAGCGCGTGTTGCGTCGATGCCGTAAGGTAATCGAAAGCGGAAATGAAGAAGAACGGCGGCACTACAGGCGAATCGGCGGCGCGGTATTGGATGCGCGCGGAAACCCAGGGCCGCGTTCCCTGTATGGCGCTGGTGGTGGTGGATAAAAAATAAGAGTTGTTTACACTAGTTGACGCTTGATATTTCACGGTCCAGGACGGCCACAGGCCTGGCACTGAATCTGTTGGCGGAAGTGTGAGCGGCGGCGCGCCTTCCTGCGCCTGCAATAGTGCGAATGTCATAAACCAGTTGTATCCGCTGGGCTTATAGACTGCATCAAACACATCTATTTTTTCGTTACCTGGTTCGTCGGCGAATAAGTCCCACCATTCGGAAACTGGAATCATTCCCTCCACGGGATGGTCGTATATATCATCCCGGTGCAGGTTCCAGAAAATAGAGGACTGTCGGAACGCTGCCCGATGTGCTGTTGGCGCGGGACGTTTTGAGGGTATGCCGGATTTTAGTAGGTTGACGGTGTAGCCTGACCGATTTTTCGAGAAAGTCAGGCCACCCACAGTTCCCCTTATTTCGGTGAACAGACTTGTGGGGTCTACCTTGGCCATTTTATGTACTCCTTAATTGCCGCCCGTTATAAGTCGTATGTGCCCGCAGTAGGGACAATGTTCTTTCAAGAATTCCAGCGTTTCTTCCCGCGCTTTTTGGCTTGCGTCAATCTTCATCCATAATAGCACAAGCACAGGATAGACGCCTATTTGAGAAATGATACTGAAAATTTCACTGAGCATGAAAGTGTTCTTTCTGTTTTTTAGAGTGCCGAAAATGCCAGGGCGGGGTAGGGTTGTCGCGTTGCCATAAGCCGCGCCGGTTTAGTTTTGCCAGCCGTTGCGCATCCCGTAAATGATGCGCGTCGGGCGCGTAATAGTCATAATGCCAAGCGTAGCCGTAGAGGATAAGCAGTAGGGAAAATGAATGTTGAGAATTACCGTAGCAGTCGCACACCAGGCGGCCATAAACATCTTTATCCATAATTTGACAGGTGACAGGCTTCCCCCAAATCAGACTGCGCAAAAAAAACCATGCCTGGCGCGCGTAGTATTGGCCATATTCCGGGGCATCACAGCCGTATAAGCGTATCTTGACGCGCTTCCCAGACCGCCACACGTCGAGCCCGTCTCCATCGGGTACGGAAAGCACTGGCGCGGTGAAGGATGTACCAGGCGGGAATATGGCCGCCGCAGCCGGAAGAACAGGAACGCGGGCGCGTAATTTATTGGCTAGCATGGGCGATATTCTCATAAAGAAACGCTCCCAAAATAAATACAGCGAGCGAGACACCAGGGCCGCGCCCGCTGAAAAAAAACAATGGAAATACAAAACTACGCAGTCGTATCCACAGCAACGGTGGAAAGCCATTGCGGGGCAGACACAAGACCAGTCCGAATGTCGAGCATCACCACTTTGAAGTGATACGTAACGCCCTCCTGGATGGAACCGAGCTGATTAATCAGATCGCTTCCGAAGGTAATCGTAGTTCCAGAATCGCCAGCGTCCGACAATAAAATGGTTGTGTAGAGATTCTCCACATACCGTTTACCAGCGGAAACCGACCGCGCGCCATAAATCGCCACGCGAATAG
>Ga0307928_10003456_pt1 | contig 12050 bp, 14 predicted proteins | sample AceLakmetagen232_FD_201815 | JGI IMG/M metagenome (GOLD analysis project Ga0307928, IMG submission 201815) | Saline water microbial communities from Ace Lake, Antarctica - #232 | ecosystem: Environmental > Aquatic > Non-marine Saline and Alkaline > Saline | place: Antarctica: Ace Lake... | reverse complement strand
GTTTGTGGCTGGGTCTCCACCTCTATAACTCTTTGCCTTGGCTGTGGCCTCTCTGTCTCCGTTCCCACCTCCGGGGTCTCCTGCTGCACCGCCGCCTCGTTGCCTGTCAACCTGTCCGGTGGCACCCAGGACTCATTGCCGAATTCGTCAACTGCTAGTACCCTTTCCTGCTGCTTGCCGTTGGTTTCCTGCATTCTACTAACAGTTTGACCTTCTCTGCGTATAGCTAAAAACATTCCTGCATCTCCTTATAATCCGAGTACGAACTTAATGCTCTTGGCTATTACTCCGCTGCCGAATAGCTGCTTGCTGAATATCTTACCCAACTTTCTGTGAATAATTCGTCGAACAATCTTCTTTGGCCCTTTGCGATCGAGCATAGCTGTTTCCACCCACGGTTGCACATTGCCCTGCCACCGGGCAAGCTGGTATGCGTTATGCCGGACTTTTTTCCAGGTTCTTAGCCGCGTCATTGCTTTTGCGCCTCCTCCTACATAGTGTGTGCTATTGCTTTAACCAACGGCTTATTGCCACTGCGCAAGCCAGAATTGCCGCGCCAGTCAAGGGAATTAGTATCAACTTCGCTGGTACACTCATTATAGCGATCTTCTCGACTCATTCCTCATCGCTGCGTGATACTACCGGGCAAAGGCCCGAAGGCCTTTGCTCAGTGTTATCCTACTCTTCGCCCCAAAAACCTGCTTCAAAGCTATACACCACTTCCTCCGGTGCGAATGGTATACTCAACTCATTATGTTCATCAGCACACTTCTGTGCCGCCTCCCGCGTTGTGTGAAGGTGCCCGCAGGTTATTGGTGCTTCGTACTCCTTCGCGCCGTATGCCGGCGCTCCTGCTTGATATATTCTCATTAGTATCTCCTCTTCTTCATAGTACGACCGGGCAAGAGGCATAGGCCCCTCGCCCCGGCGTGCTATTGCTTTAGCCACCTACTGATCGCTACTGCGCAGGCCAGAATCGCCGCGCCAGTCAAGGGAATTAGCAGCGCTCGCTCGATTATCGGCAGGAAGTCCATTGCATTGCCTCCTTCTGTGTGCTATTGTATCAATTATATCATAGCGCGCGACAAAAGTCAAGTCTTTTGCCAAAATACTTTTAATTACTTTCCCCCCCCACACACCCCCCTCTACCTATAGTATACCCGCCTATTGCCTCCTTAACCCTAATTGATTCTTATGCTGAATTGACTATAACACCGATTTTTGCCAGAAAGCATTTTCCGCTGATAAACTTTTTAACCCTAGGGAATGCCTTGCTCCGGCCCCGCCTGCGATCTCGTTGCTTGTGTCACTTATCGCGATAACCGCCACTGTATAGCCACCTCCGTCTGCTACCGAGACGAAACCGAGACAATAATTAGATCTCGACGCGATCCGAGACAGACACTTATCCGCAATTCTGAGCACCGTAAAAAGCGATTTGGGGTTGACAATTCAGAGGTTACCATATATAATGGATGTTACATTATGGGTAAAGAAAGCGGAGCAAATGAGGTAATACGGCGGACATATCCACTGCGGGTGGTGCGGGCAGCGATGTGTTTGTATGCGATGGGGAGGGAAAAGAAGCTGCGGGATAACGATATAGAGGAAATGCTGGGGATAGAGACGACGGGGATAGTGAAGGTGTGGCGCGATCGTGGACGTGGGGGGAACTGGGAGGCGCAGCGGGCGTGGGTGGAAAGTGAAGTTGAGGAGGAGGAGGTGGCATTATTTGGGCTACCCGAGGAGATGATATTGCTGAGGGAGAATATAGAAATAGCGGGAATGTTACAAACGACGTGCAAGAAAGCATTAGAGGGTAAGGCAGTTGAGTTTATAAAAGGGGTAAAGCCCACCACGCGGAATATAATAGAGGGGATGCAGCGAGCGCATGTAATTATTACCAAGAGCGCGGCGCGGTTACGGGAACTGGAGGAAAGCATTGCGGACGAGCGACAGATCGAGAACGAGCGGGAGCGGCGGATATTGAGGCTGGTGCAACAGACGTTGGCGACAGGTAAGGTGGAGTTGACGCATAAGCAATTGGAGGCGTTGCGGAAGAAGTTTCCAGGGAAGCTGCTGGTAATAAGCGAGATTGTGCCGAGGGATATAGCAGCGGAGGTTTAAGAATTAGAATAAGCGGGTAGAATGGTTTTGTGATGATAACGACACCAACTAATGGAACTACAGCGACAACGGAGGCTTCGGGGTGCGAAGGCAGAAGAACGAACAAATAGCGATGACGCGGCAGGACTGGAAAGAAGTGCCGTGGTTGTTGGTGATGTTGTTGGGATGGGTTGGGTTACTATTTGGTGCTGTTATGGTGATCTACGGAATGGTTAATGGTAAATATAATACGTGAAGCAAAGCAGGAAGGAGGAACCGAAATGAAGTTAGTAGCAATGTTATTGGTCTTAGCTGTTTGTGCAATGCCTGTTTTCGCTGACAACATTTTTGCTGAGGTCGGCGATGCTGGTACTGCTGTCGCACAGGGTATGGAGCTGTCGTTGCTTGGTGGGACTATTGGCTGGGGAGCTGGTGCTTTTTGGCCGTTGTATGAGATCAAGTCAATTGAAACGACTATTGGCCCATTTATCGCGTTTGGCAATCAAGTGGCAGCAGGCGGTATAGGTGCTAAGTTTGCTGTTAAAATTCCTATGCTGGATAACTACGTTGACTTTGTAGCTGTTGGTGGAGCTTATCACGATAATAGCATCAGCCGTGAATTTTGGGTTGGCAAGACGATCCCGTTGAAGAAGTAGTTATGGGGTATAATAATGGGGAGGCTGCTGATCAAAAACAAACCCAAGCTATTAGTATGGGCTGAATTTTCTTACATTGGTGGTTTCCCCGTCATATTTGATTATGACTAATTTCGTCTCCGAAAAGTTTAGCTGGGAGATTCGGCAGGGCGACGCGCTGTCCGAGATGCGTAAGATACCGGATGGCACTATTGACCTGATTATGACTTCACCTCCTTACTGGGGCCTCCGCGACTATCAAGTTGACGGTCAGCTTGGCCTGGAGCCGCACCCGCAGGAGTATCTGGAGAAGTTGTGGGCTATCTTTGACGAGGTTAAGCGGGTGCTGAAGCCGACCGGCTGCTGCTTCGTGAATATGGGGGATACATACGGTAGCGGTGGCGAGAGGACAACGGGGCGCAACGACCACGGGACGGGATGCCCCTCGTCACGGCTAGACCCCCAGCAAGACGGTTTGCCGGACGGAACGCCCGTCCCTCGCGCTAAGATGCAAACAAGCAAAGCCGACTCTTGGCTCAAGCCGAAGAACTTGCTGCTGATACCTGCCAGATTCGCTATCGGGATGCAGGAGCGGGGCTGGTGGGTTCGCAATGATATTGTGTGGTGTCTGGGTGGTGGCACGACCGTCTACGCCAGAACTCAAAAGGGCGAAATGCCGATGATGGTCAAGGATATGGTTCGCCTTGACCCCAGCACGGTACAGTTGTGGAATGGCGAGAAGTGGACGCAGTGCTTGGGCTGGTCGGAGGCGGCTGCTATTGGCTATGAGCTGCGGTTAAGGAGCGGCGAGAGGATAACCTGTAGCCCGGGCCATAAGTGGCCCACACAACGAGGTGCGGTCCCGGCGCACGAACTAAGAGTGGGCGACACAATAAAGACAACTACTATTCCCGAACCGGAAACCCCGCGATGCCCAACCGCACTGGTAGACGAGGATATTGGCTGGTTTGTTGGGCTATACCTTGCTGAGGGCAGCCTTGGGCAGAACGGTAATTGCATTCAATTCTCCGGCAATGTGAACGAGGTGGACAGGCTCCGGCGCCTGCGCAATATCGCCGAGGCCTTTGACGGTTCGTGCCGAGCACATAATACCGGTGGCCAGTGTCAGACGATTAACATATTCAGCCCGCCTCTGCTGGGCATACTGCGCCAGTACATCAGCGGCAAAGGCGCAAAGTGCAAGCACCTCTCAATGGCCTGCTGGCAGAGGAGTAACGCCTTTCTGCTTTCAGTTCTCCAGGGCTACCTTGATGGCGATGGTCACTATGATAAATTGAATGATCGCTGGCGGCTTGGGTTCACACGCAACTATGCTCTGGAGCAAGACCTGCGGACACTGGGGGCGCGGTTGGGCATACGAGTGCGAATCAATCTCAGCACGGCCCAGTGTGCCGGCAAGACATACAAGGCGTTTCGTGGTGAAGTGCGTTTCGATATGTCCTCTCATCCTCACCATTGGTCGGTAAAGGACAATGGCGAGATCGTCAGTATCCAGAAAGCCAAGGGCCGGAAGTTCTTTGACATTGGCGTGGCGGATGAGCCGCACACATTCGCGCTGGCGTCTGGTGTATTGACACACAACTCAAAGCCCAACGCGATGCCGTCCTCAGTCAAAGACCGCTTCTCGTGTACGTGGGAACATATATTCTTCTTCACGAAGGCCGCGAGGTACTGGTTTGACCTGGACGCGGTGAGGGAGGCACACCAACAACCCGAATTGGGTTCGCGCGTTTCCGGCGAATGGGTTGCTGATACGGAATGGAATCACAACAGGACGGGGACACAAGGACACAACCCCCTCGGCAAGAACCCTGGCGACTGCTGGCGATTGCCAAAAGAAGAAGTAGAAGCAGCCCAGCAAGCTCTTCGCGACTATGGCCTGCGATATGGGTACTTTGAGCTTGCGCCTGGTGAACAGATGCCAGAAGCCGATGACGACCATTGGACAATACCGACCTGCCCGTTCCCCGAGGCGCACTTCGCCGTCTACCCGCCGGAGCTAATCCGCAAGCCCATCCGCGCTGGCTGCCCGCCGAAGGTCTGCGTGGAGTGCGGGAGGCCGTGGGAGCGGATTGTGGAGAAGACTGATATGCCAGACGCAAGCGCGAAGGGCAGTCACTTTGACCAAGGCAAGACGGCCGAACATCAGTTGAATAGAGCACAGAATGGGGACCGTTACCTGAACAAGACCATCGGCTGGCAACCGACCTGTACTTGCGGGGGAGAGACGCGCCCGGGTGTAACCTATGACCCATTCGCGGGAGCACACACAACCGGCGTGGTCTGCATTGAGGAGAACCGCGACTATATCGGCTCGGAAATCAGCGCCGACTATAACGAGATTGGCCGCAAGCGATTAGAGAAGGCCACGCGCAGCAAACAGCATAAACTGGAGTTGTGATTGTGATGCGCTTTCTATTAGTTAGTATCAAACTTTTGGTAAGACGGTTTCGTCCGATACCAGAGTTCTGCAAACACTGTGGACGGGATGTTCACGGCTTCATAGCCCCCGATTGTATCTGGGAGCAGATTGACCCGCACATTAGACGCGGCCACATTCTCTGCTATGACTGTTTTTGCGAATTGTCTGACAAGCTCGGTCTACCCAGTGTGTATAGGTTAGAAGAATTAGATAAATAAAATGCAACGCAAGCGATTAGAGAAGGCCACGCGCCAGAAGCAGCATAGATTGGAGCTATGAGCCATAAGCGGATCAAGTGATGCTGACAAGCAGCAGCTAATTGAACTGCTAGAACAGGCTCTCAAAGTAGCTCAGAGATTAGAACATTACAGTATGGTGATTGTAATAGAACACTGGATTGGTATGCTGAGAAACAATCCCAGATGGTGGGAAGAGCTTTGTTAGGTGGGGGCGAGAATGGTTTCGACCGCAGTTAAATCCCGAAGGGGGCCGCTGCGGGACTCGGCTTCGAATGCCGACGCCTCCACCATTTGGCAAATGAGAGGACTATAATGAATTGGGAAAAGTTGGGCTTCAAGCATGTGGAAAAGACGTGGGGTAGCGAGGACTGGTTGGTAAATACCGAAGCATATTGTGCTAAGATACTAACAGTTAATCAGAATTGTGGAGGTAGCTATCATCACCATAAACACAAGAACGAGACCTTTTTGTGCCTAAATGGATGTGCTTGGTTGCTTCTTGAGCGGGATGATAACTGCATAGAGTTTCACGAGTTATGTGTAGGCAGTTCGGTGTGTATTCCTCCTGGATCTGCTCATTTGTTGATTGGAGCTTCAAGTGAGCCGTGTATCATACTGGAAGTTTCAACTCATCACGATGATGAAGATGTAGTGCGTCATTGGCGTATAGACGGTTCAGCTTTTGCAAATCTATAGGTGTTGATCTCAATTATGGCTATTCTTCAAAGCAGACGGAGCAACATTTCTCAGTACAACGAGGATGATGTAGTTCTTGATCCTGTTGCTTGGTGTGAGGTGGCTAAGCCTTATATTGAAAGCAAGGTACACGGTTTGGTTCCGTTTACGCCGTATGACTTCCAAAAACAAATTATGCGAGCAGTGGCAGCAGGTAAAGCGTATGTCATTGACAAATCTAGCCAGATCGGAGCTTCAACAGCAGTAGTGATGGGGTATGCACATCAACTTATTTACCGGCATAAAGCAACTGGAATACCGTTGCATTGCCATATTATTGCTAACTCGGAGGAAGTTGCTGTAGAGCGGCTTTTGAAGATTGCTAAGGTCGCTCTTGATACAGCAGAATTGTCTGTGGAGCAACGAAAGCACATTGATGGCATCAATCCTAAAACTAAGAATGTTGAGATTCGCTATTATACTCCCTCTGCTCATAATTATATTCGTGCTCATCCTTCTAAGGAGACAGCCAGCCGTAGCTTTGATGGTAATGCGGCACTAATGGAGGAAGTTGCTTATATGCCGTATGCTGAGGGTGTCTGGCGAACGTTGGCCCGCACTCTTGACGATATGGAGAATGCACCTATATTTTTGGTAAGTACCTACAATGGCGATGGAGATTTTTTCTGTGAGTGTGTTGACAATCACGAGGCGTTAGGGCTTATTCATTTGCCTATTGATTGGCGGGCACATCCTGGTCGTTGGGGTGATGATAACGGCAAGACTTGGAAAGAGCGTTCTCAAAAGAAATTTTCAGGAAGAATTGCAGAGTGGGAGGAAGAGCATGAGCTGAAGCGGATAAAAAGTGGAGAGCAGGCAATTGATGTGCGGATAATAGAGGAATTCGCAGCCAGTATAGATTTTATAGGCCATAAGCCAATTGTTGCTCATCGTTATAGCAAAGGGGTGGATACTGCTGGTTCTGGCCGAGATTTAACTGTGCATACAGTTATTGATCTTCACACGCGACCTCCACAAGTTGTTTCCCAGTTTAGCTATCCTCGCCAATCTACCACAGGGAAAGTAGCAACTATTGAGACACTTGACAAAAATTGGCCTGGTTCGCTATTCATTGATGGCACCAAAGACAGTGCAATACCTGCTTTAGTAAATGCTCGGACAAAAGTAGCAGTGAACTTTACAGCAGGACATCGAGCAACCGAACGAGTAGATCGTGTAGAAGGGTTGCAGTGGCGTAATGTTCCTCGTAGCGAAATGCTAAGTTGGTTGATAGCTAATTTAGAGAGTGGCACTCTTATTGTTCATCTGGAAGAGTTCCCTAAATTGCGAGAAGCATTAAGAACAGCCCGCATGGGCACAGGCGAAAAGAGGCGGGGGAAGAACGTTGATTTTTTGGATTCGTTGATGTTAGCGAACTTAGCATTGACAAAACGAGTCCGAAGAGGGTATGATAAGGGTGAGAAGTTGATTGGAGGCATACCTTCTTCTGACAAGCTGAGGAAGTTGCTAAGAACTCGATGGTAATATGGAAGGAGTTATAGTAATGGCACGAGGAGATAAAAGCGGACAAGGGCCGCCGCCTGGTGGTAGACGACGTAGTAAACCAAAGAGTGGAAAATGTCGCCGCGACCCGAAGAAGAAAGCTAGATAGCTGTGACGCGGGCTGGACAAACAGAAAGTCGCTGGCCTCATGCGCCGGAGATCTCGGTGCGACTCCGAGGCTCGCTACCAATTTTGTCGGGGCGTGGCGCAGCTTGGTAGCGCGGCGGCTTTGGGAGCCGGAGGTCGCTGGTTCGATTCCAGCCGCCCCGACCAGAATTGCAGTTTAGGGCAGAAAACTGAAATTAGCCAATTCGCTATTGCAGTTTGTTTAACTTTGTCAGGGTGAACAAAATGGCTAGCACAACACATTATCGGTTAAGTCGTTGGTGGCATGACCATGTTAGTGGTTGGGATCGTAGTGAGAAGGAAGACACTCCTTTGCTTCGGGGAGGCTTTGTAGTTTTCCCAAATGGGCGTGTAGGTGATGTTCCTGGCGATATTTCTCCTATTATGGCAGCAACGAATGTAGCTGAAGATGATACAAGTGTCTCCTTGGGTGAGGCTGGTGTTACTGGCCTTGATGTCCGCCAGGGTCGTATTTATCAGGAGTATAATGATCGTCTCCAAACGCTTAATAGTCGCATGATTACTTATGAGGAGATGCGGCGTTCAGATTCGGCGTTAGCTGCAATGGAGGCGATTATTTCTTTGCCAATTCGTCATGCAGATTGGCGTATTGAGCCAGGTGATGATAAGGAGCTTTCCGCTCTTATCGAGAACAATTTATTTGACGGTCTGAGCCATTCTTTTGATGATCTTCTTCGTGAGACTTTGCTGGCAGTGCTTTATGGTTTTACTATTCACGAAAAAGTCTTCGAGAGAAAAGACAATGGTTTTCTGGGTTGGCGCAAGTTTGCTGAGCGAAGTCGGTCTACCGTATACAAATGGCAATTTGATTCTACTGGTGGGCTGGCAGGTGTTACTCAGCATGGTGTCAATCCTAAAGATGAAGCTTCTGTTATAGTAGATATTCCTATTAAAAAGCTGATTGTTTGGACGTGGCGCAAGGAATCGGGGAACCCTGAGGGCATCGGTGCTTTTCGGCAAGCATATAAGCATTGGATGTATAAGCAATACTTTGAGGAATTTGCAGCTATTAGGATCGAGCGGCAGGCTTGCGGGATTTGGGTTGCTACGGGGCCGCCTGAGGGCTACACCGAATCTGAACGCAATGATGTGATAGGGATATTGAAAAATTTGCGCTCAGCGGCAGATGCCTCTTTGGTTAAACCTGTAGGTTGGGAGATTGAGATGATAGAACCAGGGCCTGCTGACGTACCGTTTGAGTCGCATATAGAGCGGCAACATCAGTCTATGCTTCAGACTGTGCTTGGTCAATTTGTGGGCCTTGCTCAAGGTGGTAACACGGGTGCCTGGGCACTTAGTCGTGATAGCAGCAGTTTCTTCCTTATGGCCCTCGAGACAGTTGCGGATTGGCTTTGTTCTTCTTTCAATCGCTATGCTATTGATCAGCTGGTACGCTATAATACTAACGAGAAGGTGAAGAATCCTCGTTTGGCTCATGGCCCCTTGGGAGTGCGTGATCCATATATACTGGCTCGTGCTCTTAATAAATTGTTTGATCCTAAAGTTCCTTTGCCAGATGATGTGGAGGGATATGCTCGTGAGGAACTTGGCTTACCTGAACTAAAGGAAGGGCAAGCAATGGAAGACAAAGAACAGATAGAAGAAGATGCTGAATGATGTTCATTCCAGAGCAATGATTGTTGTTTAGTTGTTTCGTATTTGGTGCTGTTTTTGGTTATAAGCTAGGTAAACTTGGAACAAAAGATGATTGATTTTAGAATAGCCCTTGACAATAGCTGGAAATTATGGTAGCATAATTTTAACAACTGAAGAAACGCCTCGACTGCGTTGATCGCGCAGTGACAAATCAGCACCCGGCTGAGGCGAAATGGTGAGCGCTCACCTATATTTTATCGGGAGCAATTCTTGCGGGAAGGTTGCAGTTAGCCTTCCCGTTTTGTTTTAGGGGCAAGCTATGCTATACGACCGCAATAATGCTGGCGATACGAAACAGGGTGATAAGTGGGTTAAAGCACCTAGCCTTGTGTATATCAATGAAGGTCCCGCACAAGCTATTACACTTGCTGTTACTCCCTCTACGGAAGAAGCCGAAACCCAAGAGCTTGTGTGGCATCCTGTAATTTATGCGGGTAATTGGGAGCATTTGCAGTATGGGACATTTGAAGTTAAACTTTCTGATTTGAAAGATATGGTTTCCAACTTTGAGAAAGGTATTCCTTTGCAGGCAGGTGTGCCAGTTGACGAGAATGGAGTTCATGACGTACGAGGTGAGGGCGCGTTTGGCTGGATTGAAAAGTTAGAAATACGCGAAGATGCTCTCTGGGCTGGGATCAAGTGGACACAGGATGGTGTTGCGGCAATAGAGGATGGCCGTTATAAGTATCTCTCGGCGGTTTTCTATATTGGCGAAAATCCTTATACTGAGACCAGCATTTTGCAAGCAGGTGCTCTCTGCACTCGACCATTTTTCAGGCAGCAGCCGGAACTTCAAGTTGCGGCTTCTGGATATAATTATGTGATGGGAGACAAAGTTGCTGCTAAGAGTGATGAAGATACCGCTACTACACGAACTGGAGGTTTAAGTATGAACAGCCAAGAAGCACGAATAAAATATGTTGAGTTGAATGGTGAAGTCTCCGATGCGGATTGGGAAAAGATAACAAAGGGTGTTGAAACAGATGAGGCCTGGGATGTACTTGCTGCGAGTTTTGTTGAGGAAAGCAAAGACGATGAAGGGGGCGATGAAGGGGAGGTGTCTCTAGACAAGCAGCTTGTTGACGCTCAGGCAAAGGTAAAAGAACTGGAGCAGTCGGTTACGCAAGAGCAAGAAGCTAAGGATGAAGCACTTGCGGCTACTCAGAAGCTGACCGAGCGTGTGGATGTTCTGGAGAAGGAGAATAAGGAAGCTAGGTTGCACGAGGAGATCAGCGCAGTAGATCTCGGCGAGAACAAGCGTTATTCTCCTGTTGCAGTTGGTCTATTAGTTGCTGCTCAAGTTGACCCCGGCGAGAAGGCTATCAATGCTATTCAGGCACATATGAAAGAGCATGGTGGCAGTATGGATACGGTAATAATGGGTGAGGTGGGAGCGGTTAGTGCGACTACGGCACCTGGTCAGCAAAGTGATGAGCAATGGTGGCAGCAAAAGAAACGGAACATTACGCCTGAGACTATAGCGAGAGTGGAAGTAACTACCGCCAATGAGAAGGATAAGACATTCCATGCAGCTTATGACGAGACTCTTCTATAGAGGTGATAACTGATGCCTATTTACGCTAAGGTTACGGATAGCTGTGAGGTAACTGCTGGTGAAGCTATAACTCGTGGAATGCTTGTGTCAATCCACGACGCTGATGGATTAGCTTATATGGCTAATGCGGGCACTGGTGCTGGCCAGGATATTCCAGCGATCGGTATTGCCGAGACAACGTTGGCCGCAGGTGAAGTAGCTGAAATCAAGCGTGTGGGAAAGATGGCTGGCGAGGCTGGTTTGCAGGAAGGCGACTGGTGCTATCTTTCCACCACAGACGGTTTGATTACACAAACAGCACCTGCTGTTACAGGTGATGCAGTACAGGTTGTTGGCGTGGCGGTTAGTACAACTGAGTGGATGATTCAAATAGAATCTCACTCAATCGTTACATAAGAGGTGAGCAGCTATGGCAAAGTTTGTCAACCGTTTTCCGAATTTTCCCGCGATTGCTGGTGAAGATATTACAGCAGGAGAAGCTGTGAAGATTGATACGACCAGCGGTTTAGCTTATCTGGCTTGTGCTGGTACAGGTATTGAGGAATTACCTTGTGTAGGATTTGCTGAAACAACCGTTGTTGAAGGGGATATAGCAGAAATTAAGCATATGGGAATTATGCAGGATGCGCCAGTTTCGTTGTTCGCTGGAGATCTTGTGTATTTGTCTAATACCCCGGGCGCGGTTTCAGCAACAGCAGGTGATACTTCTCAGACTGTGGGAATAGCTCTCCCACTAAAGCCACCGCAGACACCAGCTAGTCCAACTACTAGGTTTCTTATCTGTATTGAACAAATAGTAAGCGATACACAACAGAGTAGTAGTAGCTCTAGTTCGAGTAGTAGTAGCAGCAGTAGTAGCAGTTCCTCCTCGGAAAGTTCGAGCAGCAGCTCAAGTAGTAGCAGCTCGTCGAGTTCGAGCAGCAGTTCGGAAAGTTCGAGTAGTAGCTCAAGCTCAAGCACGGGCGAATAATTGGTAATTCTTAACGGAGGTGGCTAATATGCCAGGTACTCCAGGTGCATTGACAACAGAT
>Ga0307928_10003455_pt1 | contig 12052 bp, 4 predicted proteins | sample AceLakmetagen232_FD_201815 | JGI IMG/M metagenome (GOLD analysis project Ga0307928, IMG submission 201815) | Saline water microbial communities from Ace Lake, Antarctica - #232 | ecosystem: Environmental > Aquatic > Non-marine Saline and Alkaline > Saline | place: Antarctica: Ace Lake... | reverse complement strand
ATGAACCAATACTAGCAGTTGCTTGTAAAAATACATAACCGTCATATGTACTTAAATCTGAATAATTAACTGCACCTGTTGTAAGAATATCTATTTGTAATTTAGGTTCTTGAACATTAGGAGGCAACCAGGTATATCCAGTCTCATATCTTCTTAAAACCATTTTAATCTAATACCTCATCTGAACATGCACAACCAATACAACAACCTTTATAATATAATTCAGGGGACCAATATCTTAAAGTATAATCACAATTAAAATCTTCCCACATCCATAATCCTTGACTAACATTAATTGATTGATTATTAATAAAATCATACCAAGTTTTATTTTGTAAAACAGTTCCACTTGATTTAGTGCTCGTTTTAGAAACAGTTAAATTAATGCATGAATTAGAGTTATTTAAATAAATCGACCAGTTCATGTTCTTATCATAATTTAATGTAGTTATGTTCATAATAGGTTTAGATGCTGATTGACCAAATGGTTGAACATTTTTACTGGTAACATAAGTTGGAAAAAATTCTAAATAACTTATGTAATTCGGAAACTTAGAAGACCAGTTTGAATAATATACTGAAATATTTATAGATTGATTAAAACTGTTATTAGAATATCTTGCAGTAAAAGTTATGTTCTTATGACCCTTGTAAGGTATCATTAAATCTGTTAATTCAAGATATGAGTCATCTACTACTATTGGAATATTACAGTCCGTAGTATTACAATAATCACTCATACACGAACTGGATATGTTCATTGATTTAACATTCTTTGATGTTAAATTAGGTGATGTTGATAAAATACCTCTAGTATCTGAATAAAAACTAATAGGGAATAAACAAGTTTCTAATCCGTCACATTCTGATGTTATATATGTTTCTATATAACTTGAAGTAGAAGATAAATTTAAACTAAAAGATTCATTTATGATCGTATTATTCTCATAATCAAATACACCGTCTGCTGCAACATCTATTGTAAGATTTTCTGGATAATTTACTCCAATCTCATCTGGGAAAATATATGAATTTAAAATAGCTGTTTTACTTTCATTATTAGTACTAAATTCAGCTTTTAATCTAAGATCTTTACCTTGGTTAGTGAAATTAAATGTATGATTCTCGTTTTCTAATAAAACTTCTTCCCAATTTGTACCATCTGCTGTTAAATATATAGTCACATTACTCTGCGCTACTTCAGTTATAGATGAATTAAAGTCAATTGAAGTTAAATTAGTTATTGGTGCATATAATGAAATTGTCTGGATCTTTTGAGAATCAGTTGTTCCAGTTAAATAACCATCAGAAGATTCAATTCCTTGAGCACCATCATAAAATCTACCTATATTAGTAACATAATAATCTCCTCCACGAATGCTTTGTATATGGCAAATCCTCCAATCAGTTCTATTATCTCCAGTTATATTAACATACATATCAGTAAAATCCCAAACAGTAGTCTTAGGGTCTGCTGTTTCTAAACTCTTATCTCCAGTACCAGTAATTGATACACCATCAATTCCAACCCAAGCTGAAGTATTAAAATTATATATATTTAAAACTGTAGATCCAGACGTATCAGATGTACCTCCTGTTTTAGCTACATACAAATAATATTTTAAAGTTATATCTGTGTTATAAGTAAGATTATATGAATAAAAATATTGACATCTACAATATTTGTATAAATGATCATCTGCTCGTTCTTCGTAGGTATAAGTCCTTAAGAATGTGGATTCTGAATTATCATAAGCATGTGTTAAATTAGAAAAACTTAAACTAAGAGTCTTTTGACATTCTGAAAGATCAGAATCTTGCCCACCTGTTAAATAGCCTTTATATAAATTTAATTCCATATGTGCTGTATTTGAAGTTGTATTCCATTCTGCATCAGTCTCATCAGTATCTTGAAACTCTGTTGTGGTAAAATTTTCAAAATATGTAAATAAATAAATAGATGGAATAAACTCAAAATCTAATGTGAACCCACCATAAATTATTGATGGGATCTCCAGGTACATTAACTGTACTTGTTCATTCTCATTAAAAGTTATATTATCTGTAATTGAATTAGAAAATGTCAATTGTCTTAATTCATCATCAACAAATTTTCCAGGGAATACTATTTCTTTAGTAGAATCATTACATAAATCAATTGATAAATTAGTTGGATATACACTACCATATGCAATTCCTTTAATTGATGAAGTTAATTCTTTGATCTCCCAATATTGTTTTATTGGTAAATAACCTGTTATATTTGTAGACAAATTCTTAGATGAAGCACTATCATTAAACTCATTTATGGAAACGTAATCTAACGTTAAATCAATTGAAGTATTTGAAAGACCACAACTAACATTAATTCCATTAGTACCATAATATTTATCTGAACTATCAATACATATTATTGTTGATTCATTAAGATGGATAGATTCAATTTTGATTGTTGATAATAATTCAACATTTGTATTATTTTCAGATCCTTCCACTTCAATTTTAAATTGTTTGGCAAACCACATTGCTTCTTCAAATATTTTATTACCTGCTTGACCTTGAAGTAAATAAGTGTCTATCCAAATATATATTGTTGCACCAACCCAAGCATTATATGTGCTCCAATTACCATCATTAGCTTTGGTTGTAGGAGCTTCACCTAAAGACGTTCCTACTCCTGTAGATGAAGAAAGCGTTCCAATTGTATTCCATGTACCCCCTCCGTAACATTGAGGACGTGAACTAAATGGGGAATCAGATAAACTCCATATTCTAAATTGAAGTGGATCTTCATTCCAACAATTTGTTGGAATTGTAATGTTATACGTAGCATTAACACCATGTTTTACTTGCCATAATGAAGCAGGTAATACATTTGGAGGTTTAGTATAATTAGCATAAAAATAATTAGTCTGTGAAATATCTGATGAATAATTATAACTATTTGCTGTTTCTTGATATGTCCAATAATATTCTTCAACTACATCAAACCATATATCCATTTCGAATAAAGATGAACTTGAAATAATATCATCATTAGATCCTGAATAAGTTGTTTCTAACCAAGTTCCTCCTCCTGTAGCTACATATCGTTGACCTGTACTATAATTACTATCATTAACTAATCTATATGTTGTTAAAGTTATCCTTGAAGTTAAATTAGATATACTTATAGAAATATTACTTTCAGGAATTGTATAATTAGTATCATACGCTTTAATGTAATGTGAATATGTTATTCCAGATGTTAATGAAGTATCATTGTAATAACTATTAGTCGTATTAGCTATATTTGTTGAATTTCTATAAACTAAATACTTATCAGCACTTTGAGTCCAATTACAATAAATGCTATCAGAATTTAAACTAGGACACTCAAAACCTGTTGGAGTAGCAGTCTGGTTTATTTCTGGAGATTCAGAAGTGATATTATATAATATTGTAGATGCATTACTTTCAGGAATTGTATAATCTACATCATAAGCCTTTATATAATGTGAATAAGCAGTTTCCGACGTTAATGAAGTATCATTATAATAAATATCTGTTGTGTTTGCAATATTAGTTGCATTTCTATAAATAAGATACTTGTCAGCGCTTTGATCTGTCCAGTTACAATAAATGCTACTATTTCCTATGTAAGGACAAATAAAATTAGTAGGTGTTGTTGTTTGATTTATTTCTGGAGAAGATTCAGTAATATTATAAATAATACTTGAAGCATTACTCTCTTCAATAGTATAAGTATCATTGAAAGCTTTTATATAATGTGAATAATATGTTGTAGGAGTAAGTCCAGTATTATTATAATAAATATCTGTTGTGTTAACTATATTGGTATCATTTCTAAACATTAAATATTTACTTGCACCCTGGGCTGTCCAACTACAATAAATGCTACTGTTATCTATACTTGGACATATTAATCCTGTAGGCGTAGCAGTTTGGTTATCTGGTACAGATACTAAAGTGGAATTATAAATAATAGTTGAAGCATTACTTTCTGAAATTGTATAGTTAGTATCATACGCTTTAATGTAATGTGAATAAGGAGTATTTGCTGTAAGACTTGTACTATTATAAAATAATCCGGTTGTATTAGCAACATTCGTTCCATTTCTATAAAACAAATATTTGTCAGTACTTTGGTCTGTCCAGCTACAATAGATACTACTATTGTCTATATTTGGACATATTAAACCCGTAGGAGTTGCTGTCTGATTGTCAGGTATAGACGCTGGTGACGCATCTGTGGAATTATATAAAATAGTTGAAGCGTTGCTTTCTTCTAAAGTATAAGTATCGTTGAAGGCTTTCATATAATGTGAATAAGCTGTACTTGGTGTCAATCCTGTGGAATTATAAAAAATATCTGTTGTATTTGCTATATTTGTACCGTTTCTGAACATTAAATATTTACTTGCGTCTTGAGCTGTCCAACTGCAATATATACTACTATTACCTATGTTAGGACATATAAAACCAGTTGGAGTTGCTGTCTGATTTTCTTCTGGACCTGGTATACCTCCAGTAATATAATATGAATCACCATTCTGATCTGTATCTACTGTAAAAATTAATGTAGTACCTGATTCTGAACTTTTTATGTCTGATCCTGCATTATTTTTTAAAACTTGAAAGTCTGAATCGTTTGTTAAATATTGTGCGTCTAAAGTAACTATTATTGAAGATGAATAATCATAGCCATCATTATCATCATCTTTGAATGAATTAAAATCACAAATAATATTTTCCAAAGTTAATTTACATATACCTGATAAAGTTTTATCTGAACTAATTAATTCATATGAACTTAAATTTAAACTTGTATAATTAAAGCCTCCATATTCTTTATCAGCTAGATTATATACTAAGCCCCAACCATTGTTTTTAATATCATTATTTGAAATATGATTATTATTATCTTTATCAAAAACAATTACATTCCCACTTTGATTAACACCAGATATTAATGTTGTATTAATATGTTCTATTGATCCATTTGAACCAATGTTCCAATGAGTTGCGACAGTTAAATCAATAGTATTCTGGTCGGTATGATAATATGTTTTTCTATAATATCCTAATGGACTTCCACAAGAAGTTTTACCAAAACAATATTTTACATTAGTTAATCCTCCACCAACTACTAAATCATCTTGTGATGTTGATACAACTTCTCTTTTAACAAATACTTCTTGTTTAGTTGCATTGTTTGTTCTATTAAGACTTATATCTAAACCGTCTTTAACTTCCGTAGTTTCATTATAAATATTGATATAATTATCAAATATACCTGTGTCTTCTGAACTGTTAGCTATGACTCTTCTTATTAATGTATCACCATATTTAACGAAATATTCTCGTACTGGTAAAGTTGCATTAAAATACGGTCTTTCTACATATATTCCTGCAAAATTAGCATCATCAGATCCAACGTAATTATATAAATCTCCTCCATATATTTTGGGAAATACTCTATAACTAGGATAGTCTGTTTCATATTTAGTTGTACAATCTTGCATACCATAATATTGATTTAATTCCGCATTACCACAAGTGGCTGAATAAGTACCATCTATTCCCTCTGATGTTTGAGTATCATTTTGAAGAGTGATTCCATTTTTCCATGTTTCTGCCCTTACATCATCTTCATATGGTACTTGTTCCTGGTCATAAAAAGGCTCTCCATAAACATATAAGAAATATCCTTGTGCTTGTGAATGGCCAGTTCCCCTTTCTTCTCCACCGTCAATTTGAATTACAGTATCATTTGTATAAGTAAAATTAGTTCTGATTGTAAAAATATCATTTGCATTATCAAAAATAATTTTATCTATTGTTTCTTCTGGTTTAATTGTGCCTCCTGCATCTACTTCAACTTGTTTATAGATATAAATAGCTGGATAACTATACCAACCTTGAGTATTATTATACAAATCTTCTCTAAACCAAAGTATATTTTGTTTAACAGTCACATCATCACATAAAGCACCATAAAACAGTAATAAATCCCAACCTAACATATTACCATCAGAAATGTCTTGATAAGAATTTGTGTCTCCTCTTTGGATAGCTCTATAAATATTATTTTCATCATTCCTTAATGTAACACCATTATAATTGTTATCTAAAATTTGTGTTAATGCTTCTCTACCCATTGCACAAAAAGCATTATTATATTCATCAACCCTGTTTAAACCCCATCTCTTTTCAAAAAATAGGTTTTCAACCAGGTGAGGTTGTGAATAAGTCTTATACAACCAACCTTCTTGATAGTTAGCCCATGAGTCATTCTTATAAGATTGTAAATAAGACCGTTCTCTATCCATCCATTCATCTATAGTGCTTTCTCCCCAGTATTGGTCTTCGTGTTCTATTATTAAAGTAGGATTATATTTATAATCTCCAATCAATGCATAGCAAAAACCAGCCATTCCTGAACCAAATCCAAAACCATTATCTCCATAAATACCTCCTTCATCATCATTTTCAGGTCCTACTAAAACGTTAAGTCGTTGACAAATAGCATGAAATTCTCTTGATAACAAGTCATGGTCTACTTCTGTCATGTTAGCAAACATCAAGTCATATGCAAATCCAACATGAAACAATTCGTGAATAGCTTGAACAGATGAATATGATGATACTGTTCTATTACCCCACCCATACAAATGATTCATAGCTCTAACACACATTGGTTTATCAACAGGGTCCACAAATTCATTAGTGAAGCAAGCCATTGCATTGAATCTAGTTGTCTTACCTCTTGGATCCACTGAGTCACCTGTCCAATCTTCATTAAAATCATCAGCTGCAAATGTAGAAACCCAAGTATTTGAATTATATGGTACTAAATTAGCAGAGTCTTCAAAATAAGGTCTTAAAATTTCATTATATTCTGTTATGTTAAAGTGCATGTAAGGTCTATCTACAAATGGAATATATAAACTAATATTATTGTTTATTTCTGAATCTTCTGTTATTGCATTAGTCTTATCAATAAATATAGAGCCTGTATGAAATCCAATAGAAGAAGTCCAATTACAAATAACAATTTGTTCGGTTTCTGTATTTAAACTAAGAACACCTGAACATATATTAGTATCTCCTAAACTAACATTCCAATCAAATGCTCCTGCATTATCAGTAACGCCTTCGTTTCTTATGGTTATGTTAATTTCCATAATATTTCCAGCATTAACCTCTATTGAATTATTATCGTGTGTCCAGTCATAAGGCAACTCAAATGTAACATTCTTGATATATAAATCTATATCAGGTGGAGTACCTGCCTTTTTTAGATCATATTCAACAAGTACTTCTGCCGTATTACATGACACATTTTTAAATATAATTTCATCCATGAAACCATGAGAATTAATACCATAAGGACCAACACCTATTACAAATGGTAATCCTGTACTTGTCATATTCAAATTTCCTTTTGCAGCAGAAACATTCTTTTCAAGAACACCATTTATCCATGCTTTATAAGTTAGACCATCATAACTTTGTGCATAATGTGTCCATGTCTGAGCTGGTGTGCTTTTTGTGTCTCCAATATTTCCTCCTACATTTCCTGTTTCCGCAATCCATTCTCCCGTTATACTATAATCACCTTCTTGTGTAGCAAACCATTCATCTTCATTAACAACATCTATAGCATAATAATACCTAGATGAACTACCAGACGGACCTGTATTTTCATATAACCACCACATCACACAAGCCTCATCACCATTAAATCCAAAGTTAGTTGTTGTATTCAAATAATCTGAGCCATCTGTTGTTGATAGATTAACACAACCATACCACTTACAATATGTTCTATTAACATAATTAGCACCGCCAACAGCATTAAAAGAATGGTTTATTTCAGAGTAATCTCTCCAAGGGTCAGTAGCATCATCAAATGTTAAATTAACCATGATATTGGTGTTTGCTGATGGTGTTCCACCAGACACTGGACTCGCTGGAGTAGTGACTTCTATCGTATTTGAAAAATTAGATTCTGGAGTTGTACAAGAAGAATTATAAGATGTTATATTAAGTGCGTATGTTGTTTCAGCACTCAGTCCTGTTATATTATATACAGTTAAACCTGATACATTCCATAAATTAACACTAGAACTATAAATTAAATAATTTTCCACTCCTAAACTTTCACCCCATTCTACATAAATAGATTCATTATTTTGTGATGTGTTTGCTAATGTTGTTGGTGTAGGAGGTTGAGAACAAGTTCCAGGAGTTGATACTCCTATTGTTAAATTTGTATATATAGTATAATAATCAGAGTATGTATTTGTTCCGTTGGTATCTATTGCCCTACCTCTTATTTCTTCATATACTTCTCCATCTGTCTCACCAGATATGTCCCAAGTATAAACGGTATTATCTGTATGATTCCCTAATATTGTCCATACAAGTCCAGAAGTACTATCACTATTATTACCTTTTTCTACAACATAAGTTATAACATCACTATCTGCATCTGTACTTCCAGAACAATTTATTAATGGATTACTTGTTATTGTTGTATTCCAATCAAATATTCCACTATTTATAGTAAGATTTGTTGGTGTAGTGGGTACTGTATTAGTAACTCCTCCAATACCCTCATAGATCTCAGATACTTCAGCTGCACTTAATGCATGAGAATTATACCATCTAACTTCTCTAAGAGTTCCATTTAACCAAGGAGGATTCTGGTCAGCACTTCCTAAATTAAATCTATCTACATCTATAGCTGAATTAGCTGTCTCTACTCCACTCCAATACCATGAACCATTTACATAATAATCAATACTATCTTCTGAATTATCAAAAACAAAACATATGTGTTCTTCAGTATTATTTATAAAAGTATGATTTGTAGTATCTGGAGCTCCAGTACCCATTATTGTAATAATTGCCTTACACGCAGCAGTTATATGTACTTTTGTTGATGCACCTGCTGCAGTATCAAATAATTGACCGTCACAATTTGTTATCATAATATCCGCACAAAATGATAAATCACCGTTTTCAGCGACATCATAACTACCGTCATCTGTAGATAAAATATAATCATTTATTCCATCTAGTCTCGCTCTCCAAATACCTTCCGTTCCTTCTTCAAATACCGCACCAGCTAATGTTGCATTGGGATTTCCTTCCCAATTTAAAGCGTTAGTACCTGAGGTTTCATTGAGTGGAAAGTATGCTTCCCCTACTATAATAGCTTCTATGAACATATTTTCTTCTACATTTTTTTTACGACATGAAAATAAAATTAAAGTTAAAACTAAAAGAAGTATTAATAAAAATCTAATCCCTTTTTTATTAATATGATTTACTTGTTCCATTCTATATGTTCCTATGATTGATTCTTTTCATTAATTAAATCCATTCATATTAAATACATGATTATCATTAACGCATTTCATCTTATCTAAATTAACTAACAAAGGACAAAATTCAGTCAAATCCTTTTTGTCTACTATAAAACATTCCCTATCCATCGGAAAATCACGCCAAGTAGAGCATAATTTATATTTATTATATCTTAAAAATATTTGTGAACTTTCAATTTCACCAATATAACATGTCTTAGAAGTTGAAGAAAGACTATAACATAATTCTATTCTATCATTAATTGAACACTGTGCATGAGTTTGATTTATCCAATTCCATTCACCGTTTCTACAAACAGCTGATTTACCTGAATTAACTAATAATAACACTGTAACTAAAATGCTTAATATTCCTGATCCTCCAATAACAATTTTTTTTTTATCCATAATCATCCATCTCCTTTGATTTTCTAGTAAGATTTACTTGTTCCATTATCTAATGTCCCTATTGATTCCCATTCTGTACCATTATAATTATAACATTGTACTCGTGACCATTGCGGAAGTGTAGAATCATATTCATCATAACTCTGAAATCTTACTTGAAAAATAGTGTCCCAACATCCTACAGGTATTCCCGCACCAGTAATATTATATGAAACACCTGTCCCATGTCTAACTTGAAGAACTGATGTGGTTTTATTATTAGTTCCGAGTGTATAATTATTATAAACATATCCATAATTACCTGACACTGAATATTTTGTATTACTAGAATCATTAATTACTAAAGTTAAAGGAAATAATTTCATTTCTAAAATATTAGAACTAAATAATAAATAAAATATACTAGATAAAACTAAAAGAATTCCCATTATCCAAGGGACTTTATTGTTTATTTTATTTGTTTTTTTTACCATTCTACTAATTCAATTGAAAATAAAATCTCTGAAACATTTACTGGATCAAAATCTGGCCGTAATCCTTGTGGTCTGATCACATAAGAACCTGAAAAATTACCGTCTGAATATACATATGGTTGTCCTGTCCTGGAAGCCCATAATGCATCCCATCGTACTTTAATACCGCTCCCATTAACTGATCCAGCCAATAAACCATTAACACTAAGTACAGTATCAAGAGTATTACTCCCAAACACTGGTCGTTCCATTACTTCTAAACCTGTAATCTGTTTAATGGTATGTTTTTGATATGAAGGAGAAATTCTAGTCATATGAAACCAAACACCGTTATATTGAACTATTTTATTAAATGGAATTGGATAATCTATCATATTTGTTCACCTAACCTAATGTACTAAATTTTCTTTGAATTTCAGAACTTAATTCTTCTGATGATTTTTGATATCCTTCTATTATCACAGTCATATTTTTTCTATTATCAAAAGTTTTAGTTGATTGATCTAAATTACCACCAGCTGTATGAACTGGTGTTATCATTTCAGGACCTGCTTCACCTGCAACTAATAATGTTGGTTTATTAATTAATCCACCACTTGCATATCTTCTAATTCCACCACCACTTCCTCCAAAACCAGAACCAATACCTCTTTCAATCGAATTTTGATAATTTGGAGTTTGATATAATCTTGTATAACCTAATAACTCTGAAACTACCTCTGATGGGGTCTTATCTCTTTCTAATTGTTTTGCAAATTCTAAATTTTCTGAGGTAGGTCTAACTCCGCTAGGAGTTCTCCTAGGTGTTCTATCTGTACCTCTAGATGAAGTACCACCAGATAAAGATTTTGCTTTATTATAATTTGTTGTTGCTAAATCCAATAAATCAATAACAGGACTTATTCCTTCTTTTAATAAATACCATTCTCTACGCCTGGCTGCTAATGTTGTAGTGATTGCATTTTGTTGATTTATTAAACTAGCTTCAGTATCTAAAAACCCTCCTAATGTATTTCTTAAATAAGTAACCTGATTTTGAGTAGAATTAAGAGATTTGTTTACTCCTTGAGCAACATCTTCATTAGTTTGTTCCCATAATTTCAATGATTCTGTTTTAGCATCATAATTTATTTCATATGAAAGTTTATCTTTTTCATAAGCTAATTCTAATTCTTGTAACCGTTTTTCTTCATTTGATAATCCTATACCTGTTTTTTCTTCCTTTGTAACACTAAAATTTGAAATACCTAATCTAGCTGTTTGTAATTGTCTCAACAACAAAGTTATATTTTCTCCTTTTGAAGTACCTTGTTTAATTAATGATTCTATAGAACTATCAATCGTTTCTAGCCAAGCCTGATATGCTTTAGTCTCATCTTTTATTGCTGCCGTTGTATCTTCAACCGCATTAAGAACATCCCAATTATCTAGCTTAAATTGCTTTATAGCTAATCCTTGTTTGAACAATGCTTTCTCTGCTTCGGTCTGACCTGCCCATCTTCTATTAAATAATACTGAAATCTTATCTTCATATGCTTCAATCGCTTTCCTATTTTCAGCTAATTGTAAATTAATGTCTTCTAAAGCCATATTCATTAATTCAAATGATTGATTAACTAAATCCTGTCTAATTGTATCAGCTAGTTTTTGTGCTTCAGAATCTGCTTTATTAATGTCTTTATAGAATTGTTCAAATATAGCCAATTGATCTTCAGTACCGCCCAATTCCATAATGTTATCTTTAAGGTCTGCAATACTTTCTTTAACCTGAACAAACTCACTAATAGTAGTAGG
>Ga0307928_10003453_pt1 | contig 12053 bp, 19 predicted proteins | sample AceLakmetagen232_FD_201815 | JGI IMG/M metagenome (GOLD analysis project Ga0307928, IMG submission 201815) | Saline water microbial communities from Ace Lake, Antarctica - #232 | ecosystem: Environmental > Aquatic > Non-marine Saline and Alkaline > Saline | place: Antarctica: Ace Lake... | reverse complement strand
AATGTTCGTATCTGTTCCGTCAACCGCTAAAGTTGTGCCTGAAAGAGTTGTTCCGGCAGCAGGAATAGATGTATCAAAAATTAAGGAATCTACTTGATCCGCAGTAATACCTTCTATTACTCGATCTCCACTGGCAGCCCACGAAGTACTAGACATGCACAGAATTAAAAGTGTGAAAAGAAAAATTCGTTTTGTCATTTTAAATTCCCTCCCTATGGTCTGCTGGATGCTTCTACGAGATTAGTTCCGTCAGATATTAACCTAATTCTATCTATAATGTCATTCATGCTTATATCTCCACGAATATTTAAGTTATCAACTCCATTCTTGAGAACTACAGTCCTAGCATCATTGTTCGCAGAAAGCATTACTTCTTCTCCAGCAGATAATCCGTTTATTGTATCTAGATCATCAGAAGCAACTAATCCTTCAGTTTCAACTTTATACCACTTCCCGGCGGTGACCGTTATAACTCCACCCACAATAGTAACCAATTCTCCAGTTCCCCATTCACCACCTGCTCCCGGACCACCTGTTTGAGTCCAAACTCCGGATCCAGTATGTATAAATATGGAATTTGTTAAAGTGTTTATCCACATTGTGGAAATTGGATAAGCACTATCTGAAACTGTGGGATCTATAATCTTTTGAATATTCCTTACTGTATCTCCAGCAGAGGGAATTATTAAGATTCCTTTTTCCATCATTCCCTCCTTTTATCGATTCCTAGAGAATCGTTTAGGAATATCGCTATGCACCTCTATAGTGACAGCTCCGGTTGCTGTTTGGAGATCCTTATTGACTAGTACCAAATAAAGACTTCCTTTAGCAGGAGAATCTCTATTTATCCAGCCAATGAAAAGATCATCATCTTTACGATATTTTGAATTATTTGTGACTCGATAAACTTCACTGGGAGTATCTGCTTGGGCATTACTGTGAGTTCTAAGACTCACATCAAAATCAGTAGAATCACAAGAAATAGCAATTCCCCTAATTACACCTGAATGAAAGGGCTGCTGACGATCAGTCCCTTCTACCAGATTCAACTCTCCGCCTCCGGTACTATCGGTAGCGATAGTTCCCAGGGTGTGACGAGTTATACTGCTTCTCTCATAAATGCGAATCATGATTAAAATCCCCCTTTATTCAATATGCTGCCATTGTTTGATCTATTAATTCCTGCTTTGTTAGATGATTAGAATTCCAACGATGACCTAAAATAACGCGATAAATACAATTTTTTAATAAGTCCACTTTTCAATATGAGCAAAAAATCTAATTTTTTTTACTTTTTTAAATGAACTAACTTATTAATTCTCTTTCGTTCTACTTAGTGGATCTCTTTTTCTTGCTGATCGTTTAGAAGTTGGATTACTCCTCTTTCTATCTTGCGTTTGATTAACACTTGTGGCGCGAGGTTTCTTTTTAACTCCAACTTTAATTTTTGGCTTATCTGTTTTTGGATCTATAGCAGATTCTTCTACACCTGCTGAACTATTAGATTCCTTAAATATTTCTCTGAATTCCTCTTTGGATAAACCAGTCGCATCCTCAAAACTCTCAACAGGCAATTCTAAAATCTGAGCCATCTTACTTAAAGAAGGCATGATATCAGGCGGAGCACCTATCTGCAACATTGTGTCAATATTTCGCATCATCTCAATGAACAGCTCTTTCACAGTCGTTTTTCTTTCAAAAGATAATGGATCAAGCTTTACAGAAACAGGACGCTGCTCTTCAGGAGGATAATTAGCTTCCACAAATGGTGTACAGATCTGCTCGCTTACTGCATCTTCAAAGTCTGTAATGAGGCCCTTTTCAGTCATCAGGAACATATCAGCAGAAAGAGAGTTTGAACCACTGCCTCCAGATTCTCCAGAAGAAATAACACCTTCAGGAATGAATAAAGCTCTCAGGGAGAGAGCTTCAAGGTGGGTTAAAGCATCAATGAACATAGGAGCTCTTGCATCATCTGAAAACGTATCAAGCTTCCACATGTTCTCCCGGCCTTCTCTATTTGCCTGATACGGAAGAACTGCAACGCTTGAAGATATCAGAGATGTGGCAAGCCTTAAAGCAATGTCTAAGTTATCTACTTCTGCCCCCCCTGAGTCCTGTGTTCGCCCTGGTGGGGCTGTCGCCACTGTGGGGGGCGTACCACGCCTTTCAAAATATTGCATCATGAACTGAAGTAACAAATTCTGATAGTACCACACGGTATAGGCGTTCTTTAAGCGAGATACGCCAAATGGGTTTCCGAACTCCTCTTCATTGGTAAACAGGAAACATTTTCTTATAGGAAGTTCAATTTCCTTAAATCCACCAAGACTTGACTCCTGTATAATCTCCACAAGATTTTGCTTGTCATCAAATTTCATTTTGATTGATTCAGGGTGATGAGGCTTAATCTTTTTGTAAAATACAATATCTCCCTGATAATAAATTTCTTCCTTACCGGCCTTATCCTTCTCCGAGATCTTTACAGTGCCCCGCTCCCAAACCTTCTCGTGGCTTGCAAACCCATAATCTACCGCCATAAGCGCATTCTTCACGAGCTTCTTCCAAATCTTAGCAAGCATCCACTCAACAGTTTTTTGAATCTTCATATCGTCGCAAATAACTCGGTAAGGCAATGCAATAATCGGCATCTTAATTATGGCAAGTCCAATGGCGATCTGATAGTTTCTCCGCATTGACGTAAAGGTTTCAACATCAATTGTTTCAGGATTCACCTCAGCAGGATTCCATTTACCCGGAGCAGAGAACAGAGGATTCTTATAAGAAGTCAGCTCCTTAAAAGACATTGGCTCTACGCCTTCTTTTTTATATTCTGTCTTCTCTTTCTTTACTGCTTTGCCTTTTACAACTTTACCCTTCACTATCTTCTTCACTTTCTTTTTAGCTCTGGAAATAGGGACAACCTTGGCCCGTTCCTGCAAGAATGTGGCAAACTCGTTCTTTAACTCATCATCAAAATGACCAAGGATCATCTTTGCCACAGGGTCAGTTGAAGAAGGTTTTGGTTTAGGCAGCTTTGCTGAAACAGTTCTCATTTTTACTTTCTTTTTAGTCTGCGCCATTTTATTTTCCTATCCGTTTGCAATTTTCTTATGAAGTTTTAAAATATCTTGAGGAACTTTCAAGGTGCCTACTCCAATAGGCATTCTTGCAGTAGGCCAAGCAATCTTCTGAAATGATCTGGCTAGAGAAATAGGTACAATCTTTGGTGCAGCAGTGATATTTCCAAGGTTAGGAATCTTAATGGCACTACGCATAACCCGCTCTCCAAACGAAGAAGCCATCGCTATAGACCAATAAATATCACCGTGGTGATTCTTGTTCTTTTCTGCATCAAAGATGAACCTTCCTGATTCAGTAACCTTACGCTTGATTGAATGAATTTGGTTTTTAACATCCTTCCTGTTAGGCAGGGCCATTAAAGACTCTTCCAATCTAATCCTGAAGTCCGCGCAAACCTCCTCTTTCCAATCATTAGTAAAGTGAATAGGTTCTACTCTCCATGAATAATCAGCAAGCTCTTCTGACATGTCCTCGCCCATACCACCACTATCTATCTTCATTTTAAGCCTTCCAAACATATCTAAGGCTCTTTTTAAATAATTCTTTTGATACTTAAATTTCTTGTTCTGGAAGGTCTGCAAATGCCTGACTATCTGCAAAGGCTGACGGCCTTGCACTCTGACTTCTTCAATAATTGAAAATTCACCTGCATTCTTCTTTCTGCCAACATCATATCCCGAGTACAAATTTTGAAAAGAAACCTTACCTGAATTGACAGCCAATGCCAAGTCATCCAAGTTTTCATAAAAACGAAAATCTATTTCGGGATATTTTTCTACAATGGGGAAGGTAAGCTTTTCAGAGTAATCATCTTCTTGGCTGAAGATGTCATCAATGAGAATTTCATACACGCACTTATTAATAAGGTCAATCGGAAAGAAAGATACAGACTCATCAATATGGAGAAGCTCATATTCCTGCTGAAACTGCTCAAGATCCATGGAAATAAAAATACCGATAATCTTTTCAGATCCATATGCAGCAACACGCTGTTCTGTTGAAAGACCCACAGCAGTCCGATTAGCTTCCCTAAACTTGCCCTTTTTAACAAAATCTATACACTGCCACCAAAAGATCTCGTGATAACTATAAATCCTCTTATAGGCATCTTTAGCTATGATATCATAGTGTATGCCTTTTTTACCCAAAGGAGAACTTCCGATTGTAAGAGTGCCTGTACCACGAGTAATAATAGGAACAGCAGCAACATAAATCTGCTCGCCCCAAGTGTAGTGAGCTGCTTCATCAAGATAGACATCTACATTACCACCCTTTCCGCGAGGTTCTCTTTGTGCATAAGATATGATTCTAGTCCTGGAAGAAAGGTTGCCGTTGCTTGCTTCAAATTCTAGGGAGTGCTTATTATCCACAACGCACTTTTTCCTTATGGAGTTAGGCAGAGATTCATATAAGGCCCTAGAATAAGCAATCTTTTCATTCGCTTCTTCTTGGTTGATTGATATAAAAATTGAGGTGTGATGTTGGGATAGATGGGACCGAGCTAGGGACCTGCAAGCATAAACATAACTAAACCCTGTATTATGAACAACTAATCCTTCAAATATAAAATTCTCATTTTTCTTTACAGAAATATCAAAACACTTTCTTTTGCCAATATTTTCAAAATTTTTATATATTCTATTTTCTTCATATATTGGACGCTTATTGACGGATAATGGATAATGTTGCTTTGATGATATTCCAATTTCATTATAAAATTTTGAAATTGATCCTTGATATGTTATTTCTATTTTCCAAAAATTCCTGTAGCCATTCTTTTTTTCTTCATTTACTTGTCTCACTTTAGAATCTATTCCAAAATTCCATAATAATTGTTGAATTTGATAAATAAATAATCTATTTGATGATCCAAATCCAACTCCAGAAACAGTACCTTTTGGAACACTATACCACCCATCACAACAGTACATTCTATTCAATAAGAGCTTTTGAGCGCTTCTATTCCAAGTAAATACTTCTTCAGGAAGAAATTTATTCTCCTTTCTTTTTCCTCTTAGATTCCACTTTTCTAATATTTTATGAATTTTATTCTTTTTACAAGTTCCATGCCCTGCATGGAGAAAAGTTTCAAACCCATTTCCCTTCCTAAGGGTTCTAAAAGATAAAGAAGGATCAAAAATTTTAACAGCCTTTATAAACTCATCAATCATCCTTTTATCATTATTTGTAAATTTAGGCTGAATGACTGTACTTCCATCAGTCATGAAATATGCAAGCAATAAAACTCTCACTTTTTCGGGAACTATAGCTCCAAATAAACCCTTGCAGTATTTTAATTCATCTCCACTTTTTAATTCCTTATTTTTTTTCCAATTATCATCTTTTAGCAAGAAAGGATGATTTTCTCCAGCATCAACTCGATTACAAGATTTAGTGTGTATTCTTTTGCAGGTTCTTATTCCAGATTCCCAAGCATCATTAACTTCATCAATCTCAATAATCTGCTTTTCAATATTAAAAGAATAAACTGAATCTCCTGACTTGAGATCTTCAATACACGCTGGACCAGTAGGCGTATTGATGATGCTGCCTTCAGGAAGACATTGCCGGCTCTTGTCTATGTGTATAAAAAATGCTTTATCTAAGATGTATTTGATCTGATAGTAATAGAGTTTGGTGGGGTTGCCAAGAACATCTGACGTTAAGCCTTCCAAAAAGCCGGGTTCTGTAGCCAGCCACTTTTGAAACTCTTCGTCAGCTTCTATTCCAGTCTTTTTAACTACGGCTGATGGACCTTTTTTAGCTTTTAGGATCTCTGCTACGTTAAGATTCGCGGTGCTTTTCTTTTTTTTCTTTTTGATCTTCGAAGTTGACTTAAGAACACTGCCTACTTTCTTTTTTTTCTTTCTCAACTTCTTTTTCTTTGTTGCATCACCTAAAACCTTACTGAGATCCCCCGCTTGTATCTTGTTTACTTTCTTCAACACGTGACTTACTCCCCTTAGTTATTTGTTTCTTTTCGGGAGTTACATTTTTGAGAGCTCTCTTTCTGTGAATTTTTCCTGAAAGAGATTTCTCATAACGACCTTGGAGATCTCCAAGGTCAGCTACTCCAACTTTAGACGTAAAAGCCCCTGGAGTATCAAGTCTCATTTCTTTTTGTGTGTCAACAAGCATTTTGTGCAAATCTCGCATTGAGATATCTTTTAATTCGCCCTCTATTTCTCTTCTACGCATTTCTTCATAAAGGTGAACAAGAGAGATTTGCGCTTGATTCTGCATGAATTGGGTGTCAACGCCAAGGACTCTTTCCATTCGCTCTTCAAGTTCCTGAACATATTCCGGGTCATCAAAGAACAATTCAATTTGTTTCTTTGGTACGTTTAGTTTTCTTGCCACTTCTTTCAGTTTCATGCTTTTATCTACAAAATATCGTAAAGAAAATTGCCGAAGCAAATGCTCTGACGGAGTCACAGTAGAGGTGGCTAAACCGGTTGTCGCCGCAGACTTCTTCCGCTTAACGGTTTTCAGCGCAACTTTTTTCTTAGGTAACGGCATGAGCTTCCGGCAATCTCCTTACAAGTAAATAAAACATGAAACGATTAACCTACACTATACCATACAAATTCTGAAACACAAGAAAAAAATAATTAAAGAATTTTTCTAGCTCAGAGAAGGGCGATCTTCTCGCTAAATGTTCTGAGGAAGTCTAAATTTTAGACCCGGTATAATTAGGTGTGTGTTCACTTTCGGACTAACTCTAAAAAAACAGAGGAGACTATTGACAAAATGGCGATTAATTTATGAAAAAATTCATACGCATATGGAAAAATGGAGAGTGTTATAAGCTAAAAAAATATAAAATTAGTAACGTGCCACCATATTATGTAACTCTTCAAAAAGAAATAAATCAAGGTGGATATTATCCGGTAGGCTATATAGTAAAACAGCGCAAACTTAGATATTGGAGAGTTAATCTTACCATTAATGGAGTTCAATCAATTTATAAAATACATAGACTTCTTTATGGAACATTTATTGGACCTATTGGAGCAGATGAAGATGTTCATCATAAAGATACAAATAAGATAAACAACAAACCAAATAATTTAATAACAAAAAATCATGGAGAACATAGCAGAAAAACAAATAAAGGAAGAATTCATAAAGGCCAAGCTCTCAAAAATATGAAAGAAGCTTCTAGAAGAAAAATAGGCACATATCACCACACAAAAGAATGGAAAGAAGAAGCAAGTAAGCGAATGAGTGGAAAAAATCACCGCATGTATGGAAAAGCACACACTGAAGAATCTAAAGAAAAGATGAGCATCACTCGAATGAGGAGATATAAAAATGGGTAAAATAGTCCTCGTAGTAGACGGAAACCTTTTAGCAAGAAAGTCTTTTTACAAATTTACTAAATTAGCAACTCCCGTAACAGTAGAAGAACTTTTGTTACTGTCTTCAAAACTTGGCAAGTCCACACAGACAAAACTAGAAGCTATGAAAAAGAAGGCCATTGAAGAAGAAGACCGCATTCAGGAAGTCGTTAGTGAAGAATCAGGTAATACAATTTCAGTAACTACCGGGGGCAGAATAGAAAAGAACATCAAAAAATTCTCCATTGCTAATGAAAAGATCAAGATCCCTACCGGAACCCTGTATGGAATGCTTCGTTCTATTGTGGCTGCAACAGAAAAATATGATATAGGCAAGGTCATAATTTGCTACGATCCCATAGGTCTTAAAAAAGAACCTCAAATGAGAAACAAAAAATGTAATACCTACAAAAACAGAAAAAAGGATTTAAGCAACGAACAAAAGTTTTTTGCCAGCTTAGAACTTGCAATATCTTTCTTTTATAAGATAGGGGTGATGCAGGTAACTTCTACACAGTATGAAGCAGACGACATTATGCAGTATTTTACCCACCATCTATACAGGCAAGAAGAGTGCTATGTGCTGACCAATGATCACGATATGTACCAACTCTTAGTCAAGGGTAGGGTGTCGCTATTAAAAATTAATACCAAAGTACCTGTTTATACCAGCGAGGACTTCAGAGAGGAGCATAGAGGCCTCCTAGCCAAGAGATACAACGCGGTACTAACCTTAGCAGGATGCAGCACAGACAATGTCAAGGGAGTGTCCGGCATAGGAGAAGCTGGAGCTATAACCCTCATCAAAAAGTTTAAAACAGTGCCAAGGGTGTTTTCTGAATACAAGAGTTCCAAGATTGAGCAGCGTTTAAAGACGGCTTTGGCAAAAGAAGAGGAAAAGAAATTGAAGAATGTGAAGTTGTCACATTTTCTTGTTTCCTTATATGGCTTAAGCCCAAAATTAAGGAAGGATTTAAAGATCACAAAATACAAAAAAACCCCTAAAAATCGCATAAATAGGGCTGAAATCTTCCTAAAGATCCTGAACTTCAAGAGTTTATTAACTAAATCATCCATGATGGCACTAGAAAGGATGATAAACAACCAATTCTAAAAAGGAGTTAAAATGGGCAAAATGCTTAGAAAAGAAAAAACCCCTTCCGAAGAAATCTTGCTAAAGATCATGGAAGAAATTCTCCTAGAAGAAGCAGAAGGAATGCATGATTCAGTTAAGCACTTTAATTCTGATTTCTACACTTCAAGGTATAGTTCTTTCCAAAATCTTTTCAGACTTCACTATCTTCTCAAAAATCAAAGGTATGGAGTTGCTAATACTCTCTCTGACATTAAAGGCTCTAAGGGCAAAATCATGGATGATGTACTTATGCGATACTTTGTAGCACTTGATGCAGCAATCAAAAGAGGAGAAAAAAAATAATGGCAGAACCTTATATTGCCATAAGAGATGAATACTTATCTTCATTAGAAGATAAAGTATGCGAAAAGGTCAGAGAAGGGTATTCACCCTGCGGAGGCATAACAACTGCACTTCATGAAGGTATATTCTTTTATATCCAAGCAATGATTCACCGCATTAGGGACATAGGAGGTAGTCAAAATGATAGTTAAAATAGGCAATCACGTGTATTCGTCAAAAAAAGAACCAATCCTGATTATACTGGAAGAAAAGGATAAGGAAAACATTGCAACCATGGGTGAACAAAACAGCTTTTGCATTTTCCCTGATTCAGCAAAAGAAGAGGTAGTAGAGAAATGGATGAATGATATAAGTATGGTGAAGGAGGATGACTGATGACAAATGCTGAAAATAAAAAAATATTAATTGATAGGGTCATGGAGTTAGCTACATTCTGGGAAGCATCGGCAACAGCAAGTGCAATTGATGCAGTTAGAAATCCTAACGACAAAGAAAAAATGGCAACCGCTGTTAAGATTCTCAATAAATCCGATGAACGAAGGGAAGTCTGCCTAGAAGTATGCGAATTAATTCATGTCCATTGGCCGAAAACGATAGCAGAAAAGGAACCAAAAATAAGGAGAACAAAGGGAGAGAAGTAATCATGAGAATATCACTAAGCAATCTAGCTTTTGAACAAGCCGTAAAGCATTTAGAAGAAGCTACTAATTCTATCCAGGAAGCTATTTCCAAATCAGAAACCTTTAACATTTCTATATATGACCGACCCTCAAAAATTCTAAAGTCCATAGCACGTTCACGGACTTGGATAGAAGCAATCCAAGAAGAAGTATATTGCTGCAACCACAACGAGGATGATGACTAATGGGAATGTCATTCGCACAATGGCTTAATGAGTACGACGGATATAGCGGCGATGGATCTACAGAAAGTATACAGTCTGCGTATTCTGCGGGAGAAGCTGATGTTCTGTGGCAAAAATATGATAGAGAAGTATGCCCTGATGAGGAGGAATGATGATGAAAATAATATTAGTAGCTATGGCGGTCTTATTAATTGTATCATGTTCTCCAGCTAAAGGAGAGGACGGTAAAAAACAGATTGAAGTGCTTGCAGCAAAAGTAATTGTAAAAGGCAATGAACGATTACAGCAAAGCACCTTAGTCATTACAAGGGTGAAAGTGGCAGGAAGAATCTATGTGATCTTTAAAGGAACCAAATGTATGTCTGTTGTTTTGGAAAAAGTGAGACTGTTTGATAAATAATCAAAAGGTCGGAGGGTGAAATGGCGTTTAGTTACAGAGAGTATCTAGAGAAAGAAAAAAGAATTGTAGATATGGCAGAGGAAGGTCTTAACATTCCCAGATTCAGATACGTTCAGATCTTAGCTGTAAGAAATCAAATAGATGATGTCTTCAAATGGGCTTATGAAATTCATGATAACCGGCCTAGTCAAAGATTTAATATCAGGACTTACAATTACGCACCGCACACTGAAAAAGAAACAACCTCCTGCCCGCATCTATGTGATTTGAGAATAAGAGACCTCAGAGAGAAACTTCCAAAACTTAATATGGATTATACCTGCATGGTTGATGCTGAGACTCCTGACGACGGACGGATGGCGGGAACTATCATTATTCACCCAAACAGAATTACAGAAGTTGAATTCGTAACTAAAGAAAAAAGGGCAATGGTTAGAGATATCAATTTCGGAACAAATGTTAGAAGATTAAGCTCAACTGCTGATCCCCGTTCATTATTTTACCGGGATACATGGCGAAAAACATTTCCAAATATAACTTATACAGAATCTCATGTATTGGCATCCATAACGAAATCCATTTATAGATTCTACAAAAAAGGCATAATTTTTGAATGGACATATTTTAAAAATCCTTCCGGAATCTTTTATGATAAAGTTGATACTATCGAAAATTATATCGTATTCTGGGAATATAGATCGGCTCACGAAAAGAAAGAGGTTTAAAATGGATATCGGATACGGAAATGGAACAACAAAATATGGTCCAGGCGTAGTTATTGATCTAACCAGCAGCGAAGTTGCAATAGCTATTGATGCTTATTTAGTTGCACATGAAGTTTATGTCGAGGGAGCCAGAACAATCATGATCAACGTTAAAGAAAATGGATTACTTTTTGGTGGAAAAGTCCAGGTTGACCCAGAAGGATCTGTTATTTACGACGGCGAAAAAATTTCAGGCAAAGGAGTTTAATGGCAAAACTGACTGAAGAAGAAATCAAAGTCAGAAGAGTGGAGGCTTTAAAGAAATGAACGAAAGTGATAAGATAACTGAAAAAGTGATTAGCCTAACCGAAGAAATGAAGGCTATTCAATTTAATCGGTTTTTTTCATTAAAAGTGAGAGAAGCTGCTCAAGAAGCTAGAGTTGGCTTAATGAAATTTTCTCTAATTGTAGAAGAAGCTAAAATGAAGAAACAGATAAAAGAGGATTAAATTTGGCGAAACTAACTGAAGAAGAAATCAAAGTCAGAAGGGCTGAAGCTTTATTAAAATGGCCTAAAAAAGAAATCTGTATCAGGTGTGGCTATCGTAAAAAAGGTCTACACATGAGATTCTTTTGCCTTATTTGTTTTAAGGTGGTTTCTAAATCAGGAGGGCGTTCTGAAGGGGACTATGCTTACGGAGGCGACTGCAAAGGTAGCGGTCTCAGCATTCACGGCGACGCCCAAGTCAAAAGAAGAAAAAGAAGGGAAAGAGAAAAGAGGGAAAGGGATGCAGCGAGCTTAAAGGCATTTTTAGAAAGGCATGCAAATAAAGAGGAGGCAAATTCCGAAGAGGAGGTCGGTAATGATAAAAGATATAAGGAGATTATTATTTATGACTAAAATATTGAACGAGAAAGTGGATAACAAATACACTCAGGCATTAAAGGCAGTTGAAAAATGTATGGATGATAATAAATTCAGCATTTGCTATATGGGTGGTGATTTATCTTGGATCAAAATTCATGATAGGGAGTTCAAATTTAGACATCCTGAGTTTCCGAGATTAACTGATGATGAGCATCTCTGTATTGAGGATTAGATTTATAGACTTCATTTCACTTCACTAACTTTACCACTTCAAGGTTCAAGGTTCCGAACATCTACGCATTCTTTTTTTCAGCGCATTCTTTTTTTCAGCGCATTCTTTTTTTCAGCGCATTC
>Ga0307928_10003452_pt1 | contig 12053 bp, 24 predicted proteins | sample AceLakmetagen232_FD_201815 | JGI IMG/M metagenome (GOLD analysis project Ga0307928, IMG submission 201815) | Saline water microbial communities from Ace Lake, Antarctica - #232 | ecosystem: Environmental > Aquatic > Non-marine Saline and Alkaline > Saline | place: Antarctica: Ace Lake... | reverse complement strand
TATTACGGTATTCTGTAATTCCTAAAAGTACAAAACCATCTCTGTCATATCTATCATACAAAACTCCAATAATATTTACAACAATTCTATCATTACTTTTTCCGTTTACATAAAATACATCTGCTTTTACTCCTATAAAACTGGCAACCATTTCTTTAGTGTACTCCTTTGGAAGAGGCACGCCAGAATCTAAAATAGAGGCATAAGTTCTATTGCATAGAACAAGTGTACTAAAGCATAGAACAATTAAAAATATTTTAAATAATTTTTTCATCTTTAATTTCCTTGTAATATGAATCGAATGTTTTTTCAAAAGCCTGTATTAAATGCCAATGCATTGAATAATCCAAAACTGACACCATGCCATTCCTTAACCCTGTTGACAAATAAGCATGTATCTCATCTTTCATTACTTGCTTGCAATATCCACATTTCTTTAATTCTTTTTTAAATCTATCAACCATTTGTTTAGGTAACTGTTTTAAAAGTTTGTTCATCTCTCTTTTGTATTTTTTATTTAAATAATAAAAACCATGAGCTACTTCATGTCGCATTGTTTCTTCTTGTCCTTCGACTACACCAATAAGATAATAGTCATATCCTCTTCCATAGGGAATTGCATTCAGCATAAGCAATTCTTTGGTTGTAAAATTGCTATCAAATTCTTCGTGAAATTTATCTACAACATTTCCTGGAACATTAAAACCATTCCAGTCAGAGAAATATGTAAACGCTGGTTTCTCTTTTTGGTCATATGCATAATAAGTGATAACGTCTTCATATGTAAAGTATTTCCCTCTTACTTGTTTGATAGGACTTTCATAGAACTCCTGCAACCGAAAAAATGTATGACAAAGCTCAAATTGGTTTGGAAATGTGTACAAAAATAATCCTTTGCTTATCTCTTTAACTTTCATCGAGTTCTCCAATTTTTATTTCGATTAATTTTTGAAATGGTGGTTTGATGAACATTATATAAAAGGCTTATGTCCTTTGGTCGTTCGCCTAATTTTAATTTCAATCTAATATTTTTAATATCATTTTCATTTAATTTATGATTGGGGTTATTTATTCCAAGTTTACTATAACCTTTATTTAGACCTGTTTCCCATGCATGTTTGGCATTGTGGGATTTTGTAGACCATTCCAAGTTTTTTACAAAATTATTTGCAGGATTGCCATCATTATGATTGACTTCTGGTAAATTTAAAGGATTCGGAATAAAATAAGTTGCGACTAATCTATGAATTGACCATTGAATAATATTATTATTTTTACAAAGAAAAACCCTTTTATAATTACCAGCAAATTTTTGAGGTTTTAAAATATGTTCGTTTGGAGAATAAAATCTAGATAGACTTTTCACTCTACCAAAATTACTAATTTGATAATAGCCCTCATAATTTTTTATATTTTTCCAAATTTCATTCATCTTTAACACCTAATTCTTTTATTTTATCAATAATTAAGTCTATTACTTTCTTCTCAACTTTTTTCTCTTTACCAATAAATTTGATGTTATCTTCAATATTTGTTGCTTGGAAATCTGCCGACTCGATGCTTCTAATAAATTTATCAATGCCCTGGTCAAATGCTTTTTTCTCATCTACTTTCGTAAGGTCAAACACATCTTTACCAGGTTTTGCAGATTTTAATTTAATTACTTCTACACTTCTGTTCTCCGTATCTAATAAAACAATTGAAGGTTCCACTTTATGCTCTGTAATGCTGGTTCTCCCTAAACAACCAATATCTAAAAATCTTGTGTTACCAACTGTTTTCTCCCATTGAGCATGGTAATGTGCGACCAAAACTAAATTGGCATTTGTCTTAACATCGTCAACAACCACATGAGAAGCGTAAGGGAACTTCTTAGGACAAATAAATGCATGTACAATTGCAATCTTCCACACATCATCATTTGTAAAATCAATCCCGTTCTTTTTAATCTCTTCTTCAACTTCGTGAGAATATTCAATTGCCTTTATGTGATAATCTTTCGTTTTTAAATCAGTAAGATAATTAAAATATTTACTTCTCTTAATAAGGTGAGCCAACCCTGTGTATCGACCATGTTCAACTGAATGGTATCGCGTACAATGATTTCCAAATAAAGAATATATAGGAATTTTTGCCTCTTCGAATCGGTTAGCAATTTCGTCTAAAATTCGGTATGATGGTTCGGGTGCATCATAAAAATCGCCCCCATCTAAAATAGCTTCGACTTTGTTCTCTTTTGCGATAGATAAAATTTCATCTAACATTAAAAGGGAATCTTCAAAATAATTACCTATATAATTGCAAGAATTAGAACCTGTAATGTGAAAATCTTGTAAATGAATAATTTTACTCATTTTATTCTCCAAATGGGATTAATACATCTGCGTATTTTTTAAGTTGACTTATCACATTGTATTCCTTGGTAACAACTTTGCTTCTAAAAACATCATTGGGATTTTCTTTTCTCCTCTTCTCCCTAAAATCAAAAGTCTGTGCTGGACTACCTTCTAAATATATAGAGTAATCGCCATAACCATAATTTTTCATATATCCAGAATACAAGCCTTCAATTATCAAAATATCAATGTCATCACTATCAATCGTATTATGTTCTACTACATCTGCAAATTTGTGAACCCGACGGAAATAAATTGGTTTCTTCTCTTTAAAATCCTGACAAATTCTTGTTAAATATTCCCAATCAATTTCTATAAGTCCAACAGATTCTAATCCTAATTTCTTCCTGTTAAAATTTCGTATCGTAGGATGTATTAAATAAAAATCATCTAATGACAATACCAAACTTGATAATTTCTTTTTAAACAACTCGCCTTGCAAACAATCAGATACTTCGCTCTTGCCTGTTCCAGAAGTACCATAAACCAAAACAATATCCTCTTTTTCAACAGCAGATTTTACACTTTTGGCTATTCTAAAATGTCGTTCCTCCACGATTAATCGGTCACTAATCACAATTCTTCTCCCATTGCACCATTCAAATCAATTCGCATTTTTGATTCTGCATCAATTATACAAAGTTTCCCACTATCAAGTTCTTCCCAAACTTCAATATCAATATATTTATCTTTATAAAAAATTCTTGATGTTCTTAAATATTTAAATCTCATAGTTTTCTATCATCCATTAATTGTTGTAAAAAATCTTGAACGGTCTTTAAACAATCTTTATTCCAAACAGTTCCACCAGAAGGTTTAAAAATGTATTGCCTCCATTGAGCATACCAAGAAATTCTTCCTAAAATAAGCGGCGATTTCCCTGTTCCAAAACAATCTGAACAACCTTTAAAATATTTATTTCCTATACACCAATTAGAAGTAGCGTAATAATTTTCTAAGCATTTTGGGCATTCTTCAAATGATGTTTTAGAAACAATATCAAATCGTTTTGTTTTTCCTTTAAATGGAACTTCTTTAAATTCTAAATATTTGCTCATAGTTTAATTTTCCTAATATGCTCCTCATCACATTCGCTTTGACAAAGAGGGCAAATTTTAGCTTCTTTCAATAAATTCTTATACTCTTTCTTTTTATCAGACAATGCTAACTCTAATTCCTTTAAATCTTCTTCTATAGTATAACATTTTTTATTTGCGGTGTCAAGGTTCTCTTTAGCTGTTTTAACAGTATCAAACCTCTTTATCTTGCTGTTTAATGCGGCAATATCAACGTCTGGTATACGAATAGCCTTTAATTGAACACTTACCTTATCCAGACCAGCCTGAAGCCTCTCACAGCCGTTTTTCACTGTTTTAATCTCTTCATAACGGTCTATTTTTTCTTTAAGTTGTTTAACATCAACAGCTTGTGGAACTTTTAAATTCTTTAATTTAATTTTTGTTTCTTTTAAATCACGTTTTGATTTTTCTTCTAAAGTCTTCAATTCCAATAACTTAGAATACTTTTCATATAAATTATGCACATTCAATACGCGCTTTTTAAGTCTGACATGTTGGGTTTCTGCTTTCTCTTTTTCAATTTGTTTTATCTTCAAATCTTTTGCTCTTTGTTCAAATGTTTCTGTTTCCTCTCTATACCCTCTTTTAATTCGTAAAATGTCCACATTGAATTGTTTAAAAAGTTTATCAAGCACATCATTGCCAGTTAATTTATTAAATAATTTCATCCTAAAAGAAGGTGACTTATCCATTAAAAAAGGCAACCCCACTTGCGATGCAGAATTTAAATAAATGTCCTCTCCATCAACTGTGATAGGGTAGATACCAATGGCTTCTTTAATTTCATCAGGAGCAGTTTTTCCAACACTATTAAGAGGTGGTTGTTCTTTTCCGTCTTTTGTTAAAATATAACGATTGATTGAATTGCTTACTATTCGCTCAACAATAACACCATTATCAAATTCGCCTTTAACAGATGTAGTTTTTGTGCCCACTCTTCGTTGACCGTTAAAGGTTTCATGCATACATAAAAATTCTATAGCATGTTTTATACACGTTTTGCCCTTTTCAGAATCACCAAAAATTACATTTACATCTTTACAAAAATCAACATGTAATTCTTCATGAGCCTGGAAATTAATAAGGTGAATATTTCTAAGCCACATTTTCTTCCTTTATTTTATAATACACAACAGCTTTTTTACTATATTCTTCGCCTTCTTTGATTTTAAATTTTTCAATCAATTCTTCTTTTAATAATCTACCAAGACAACCAACAATTTTATTGCCTAAATCTGTTTCAATATTTTTAATTGTAACCTTTCCAACTGCCTTAATATAATCATGTAAATGAGTTTCTGATTCTGATAATACTGTTTTCATTATGTCACCTTCTCATTGCTGTAATTTTTTTTAATATGTTTATGAAAAAATACCCCTGCACTATCCGCTTTTAAAAAGTCTTCATAAACTTCTTTTGGAACACGATAATAATCATATGCTCCACCATGTGAAAAAACAACTCTCATTCGTGTCATTGGCTTTATTGCCATACTAATTCTGAAATCTTCTTCAAATCCAACTTTGTCGATGTTAGTGCTATTTACTTTTACAAAATCCATTATGAAATCTCCTTGTCCAATTTAGGTTTGGTATTTAAAATGTTGTATCTCATTTGATTAGAAAATTTCTCTAATCTTGTTAATGCCTCTCTTTGTGCTTCTTTAAAATCTTTAAATAAATCTTCCTCTCTTAAATATGCATTATCATTAGTGATATAAAATAATTCTTCTTCTTCAATAAGCCCTATTTCTATTTTTACAAAATCTATAAAAAATATATAGGGATTAATATAATATAAATTATCGCCTTCTTTAAATTTCATCTTAATATCCCTTTATGACATACAAAATTATATGTGTAAAAAATAATACCAAAAGAACACCAAAGAATAGCAAAAACAATCATTGATAAAAATGAAGTAACCAATTTTATATAATCTTTAAAAGCCATTATTGTTTCTTTCGAGAAGTGTTACAACCAAATTTTTGTTTAGATGATTGAGAATTAGTAGCGCTATTTGTTACTGGCTTATTGTATATACAATTAGCAGTGCAATCTTTACAGCCTTTATGAAATTCCAACGGAATCTTTTTTAGTTTTCTAGTGAATGCTTTTTTCATTTTAATCCTTTTTTGGGTTCTCCCTGATAATATCCATTACTTTATCTGCCATCCTTCTCTTTTTCCAACTGGGCTATCCTATGCTCAAGCCATTCCAGTTTGTTTATAAACCCCCCGTTGTGGTACATATTCAGCGATTCTTTGCCCAGTGCTAGTTTCAACTCTTTTAGTATCTCGCTCCTCTGTCCCTCCAACTTCCCCATAAACCACTCCCTAACCCCTTTAGGTGTTGGTATGTCCTCGTCTGTGAGATAGGCTAGTTCGTGTGTCCATTCGGCTATCTCGTTCCTGTGGGCTTCCTCTAAATCAAATGTCATTTTGTTTAATTCCCCTATCATGCCAACATAGGTGTTAATAGCCTTATCCTTCGCTTCCAGTGTAGCGGTGAGGAATTGTTCGACGGCTTCGTGGCAGTAGTGCATTGAATATGGCATTTCATCATCAAAGTTATCTTCCGTGACTTCGCCCCATCCCATCTTGTTTGCCATGCGGATAAACGAACATTTCACCGATTTAAGTATCTTATCCATTACCTAAGTCCTTTCTTGAGTTCTAAAATAAGAGATTACAAATTTGAGTAAATAACCCTCTTGCGACCTCTTCTTTATTCTTGTGGAAATCTTTATCAAGTAAATCTGCTAATCCCCTAATCACATCTGCTATTGTTGGCATTATTCTAATCCTTTCTTTTTATCATCTGAAGAAGATTCCATCCTAGCCTCCAAGACATACTGCGAAAGGGCTATTAATAACTCGGCATACAAAACAATGGCTTTCCCACGTTCCTTACATTCTCCCTTCGGGAAATGTGCGTCAACTAAATCAATTGTCGCATCTCTCATCTTCTTAATCTCTTTGTCCATTAGTCCTCCCTCAAAGGTCTTTTGTGAATCTCGACCTTGTATGAATCTTTAACTATTGCGGAATGAAGTGTTGTGGGTTCTTCTCCGTCGATTAATATATTTCCTTTTATTCTTTCAAAACATCTTTCATGGTAAATCTCTACCCTATCTGGGAATATCGCACTAAAGCAAAATATCGCTTTCTCGCCAGGCTCTATATCTTTTGAACATCCATAATATCCAGAGCATATCCATTTAAACTCTTTTGGAATTTCTTCTTTACAGCATTCAATACAATACTCTCTTCCTTTTGTTTCACCATGCTCATCACAAAATATATGCCTATAGCCCAATCTCATTCTCATTTGTCATCCTCTTCTTCGTTTTCAATATCGTTAAGCATCTCTTGTTTTATTTTATTAAAATCTCTCATCACTTGTTTTGTTTTCTTATCCAGCTTCAAAGTTCTGTAAAAATTATCCTTGCCATTTCTACTCATTTTTATCCTTTCTAAACAAGCCCCAGGAATTAAAAGGAAATATTTTTATAAATAATTGTCCACTACCTTTGCAAAGAGGGCATTTGTTGATTTCATCATCTAACAAGGGTTTGTGAGCATCTTTATCCGTAAATATGTTCACTCTTGTTTTCATAATTGTTAAACGACCATAACCATCACATGCTGGACATTTTCTCCACTTTCGTGTCATTTCTTTGCTTTCTTTTAGATAACAATCTTATGAACAGTTGTTTTTTTCTTTGATTTGGCTACAGATTTTGCATTATAAGCTTCAAGTTCTTTAACAATTGGATATGGAACAACATCATCAACATTTTGTAAATCAACCTTAATTGAATCCCTATTTCCATTATTAAAGAAAATATGCAAGTTTTGACTTGCTCTTGAATAAAGTTGAAGAGCATCATTGCTGTATGCGTTTCCGCCAGATAAAGAAGAAGACCTGGCGAAATAATCACCGATTCTACAAGAATGCAAATGACCACTGATTACAAAATCAATTTTTACACCATTAGCAGACCATTTTCCTATAATAGATTGAATTGATTGTTCCATTTTTGATTTTTTAACTTGATTTCCATGAACCAATAAAATGTATTGTCCAGCCAATTCAATTACTTGTTCTGTTGCATGTCCGTCAAAAAATTTAATTTTTGAATTAACAAATAATTTTTTTAAAAACTGATGAATAATAAAATCATAATTATCACTGGCAACTTCTTCAGACCAACCAATATTTTCTGTGATTCTACTTTCATTACCAATTACAGAAGCAACACTAATATTAAAATCTTTTGACAAATCTAACAAGACTTGTTCTAATAATGTCACTGATAACATCACTGCTTTGGCTCTATTTGTTGCTTGAGATAACAATTCATCTAATCTACGGTCAGAGTTCAATAAATCACCTGTCATAGCTACACAAATGTCCTTTACGCCATTAGCTTTTAAATATGTCTTAATAGATTTTACAAATTTCCGTAATCGTTTGGATGCTACGGTAAAATCATAACGATTAAACATTAAATTAATAAGCTCATTAAAATGTAAATCTGACAAATGAACAATAGCTCCAACCTTTTTATTGGTTTTAATTGTTTTTCCAACAAATATTTTTTTCGGTATAACCTTTTTGTCTATTAATTTTATTAATTCACTTTGTATCTCTACTACAGCATTTTCGATTCTTGCCATTTCTCTTAAATCTTTTCTTTCAATTCTTTTTAAATCCCTTTCTTTTTGTGATTCTTTTCCAACACGAATATCTAACAATCTTTCATCTATAGCCCCTTCAGCTTTTAATTTTTGAGCAAAAGCTTGAGATGTTCTTTCGCCAATCCCAAAAACTTGAGAAATTTCTAAATGAGTCTTATTATCATTCCATAAATTAATATACTGCTGTTTATCAATTACTTTTTTCTTATTCATTTGTTTCTCCAATTCAATTTTAATTATCTTTAACAATCATTCCGATTGTTTTTAAGAACTTTTTAATATCTTTCAAAGGTTCTGATACACTTTTAATTGGAGATTTAGGTTTTGGATGAGAATAACCGCCCCAAAGGACAGATACTAACTCTCCTTCTTCATTAAAGATTCCTCCACCAGAGCAACCACCAATTGCCATAAAATCCAACCACTGCCAATCCTTTGTATTGCGCGTTACCTTTCCAGACATTTTATACATAATACCACTTGGATAAGCTATATGATGAACTGTGTCATCAACAATAGCATCAGTAAGTGCAAGTTTTGCAATTGTTTTTCCAGGGATTTTGCCATCAACTGCAATTAAAGCCAAATCATCATTTGCTGATGTGATTATGAATAAAACCTCATTTTTTTCAACATACATTTCTTCAGTAACATCTATGCAATGTTTTGCAGTTAAGACATAATGATTGTACTTATTTTCAGAAACAATGGTTCCACTACATGACCCTATACCCCTGTCTACCATAATAATACTAACAGTCTGGTCAATAAGTTTTTTCTCTAATTCTTTGGATGCTGTAAAATCTTTCTTTACCTCTGTTTCTTCCTCTCCGATTACTCCCACTGGACTATCGCCAAATACTGTGGTTGATAACATTAATACAAATATAGCAATACTCATCACGCGCAAAATAGTCTTCATTTTTTCTCCTTGTTTCCAGTTGAACGTGAAGGATTTTTTGTAAATTCCGTTTTGTTCTTTCCATCTTTATTAATATATAAATATTCAGCAGGTCTAATCACTCTTGTTTGCCCGAATTTATCGGTAGAAACGACTTCGGCAAAGCGACGCATTTGGCGTTCTTTGCCTTTATATTTTACTGTGATATATGTTTCTGGAATTTCATCAGAAAAATTGACAGTTTTCATTTTTTCTCCTTCGTTATTTGACACCGAAGCACATAGTTGTCTGTTTTGTTTGCAGGAATTGTTAAAACCAATGTTGCTAAGTTTTTCAATTTCCCAGCTTTATTATAAATACTCTGAATAAGTTGCCTTGTTATTCTAAAAGATGTTTGTCCATTTTTTACAGATTTATAAACAATTGAAGTTTTAAAATTTGGTAATACATTTTTAATAAATACTTTATTTTTCATTCCATCTCCTCTAAATTTTCTAAAAAGATTTCACAAGCTGGTGCGGATAACATGCCCCTGCAAGCTACTCCTGTTTGATAACCGATTTTGTAATAATCCCATTGCTCTTGTTCTAATTGAGTAACAGTAAATGTTCTACATCCAGAGCAAGATAATGCTATTAAAAATAAACTTAAATAATTTCTAATAAGTTCTTTCATTGTTCTCCTTAATTAATCATGTCGTAGATTTCATAAGCCAAATCACATTGACATGCATCTTGTAAATTCTCAAGTTCACTTTTTGGAATATTAACTTCTCCAATTTTTAAATCTAATAAATTTTCAATAACTATTTTAACATCGTATTTCATAAGAATTTCTCCAAGTTAGTCCTTGAGAAACTTCTCAAGGTATTTTAACGGTTCTTCTTTCAACACCATCCAAGTTAATTCTGTTTTCCAATATTCATTATGAAAATGTTCTGGAAAATCACCAAAATTAAAATCATCAGGGTATTTTACACCCCAAAATGCTTTTGCGAATTCATGAGAAAAAATGATTGTGTTATATATTGGATTATTTTTTAAAAAATATTCAGTCGATATCGAATCGCCATATGCGAAGTCTACATTAAACTCAAATCCGACAGGAAAATAAGTAAATCCATTCTTTGCGGCTTTTACTTGTGCATTTTCAAATATCTCTTTATCAGTCATTTTTAATTCCTTTCTCTTCAAGTATACCATTTTTAAGAGGTTCTGTCAAGTTTTTAACATATTTAATAAATGGCTCCAATTCGTTGTTAACCTTCTCTAAATCAAGGTCTTTTAAAGTCAATTTTGCCTCTATTGCCTCTTCTAATGTACAATATTTATCTCCCTTACCAGCTTTGCCAACCTTATAATTTTTTATTAAATTGATAACGCCATCGCCCTTATTAAAATAGCCCTTGGATATCTGGGCATAAATAGTTGTTGGCTCGGTTTTCCCTTTAGGTATTTTATAAGAATCGAATGGTTTTATTTTAAATTCTCTTGAAAGCAACTGCAAAATTTCTTTATTTTTTAAATATTCTTCTAAATGTCCTTCAATAAACTCTCTTGAAAATTTAGCAGTTTTCTCTTTTAATATCTTTGGTTCTAAAATCTCTTTGTACATTTTAATACCTAACCGAGTAGCCCCAGATTTTTTAATCGGAAGCCCAACTAATTTAACCTTTAATTCTCCTTTGTCTTTGTACAGATACAAATAGTTCTTTTTTCTCCCAACACGTTCTTTAACCCAACTTTTTCCGCGTTTTACAATTTTGTTCGACTCCTTCTCTATAATTACCTTCTTGCCGTCTTGCAAGTCTTCAATATATCCTTCAACTTCTTCCTTTTTGTTTAAAAGTTTCCTAGTTGGTTCATCAACCAATTCTTGTTCTGAAAAAGGAAATAACATGTATTCACAAAATGTTTCAATAGCAATATCAAATGTTTCTAAAGGAAATGGTACATTAGCTAATATTTTTTTGATAATTTGTTTAAGACATGTTTTCATATAATCTCTATCAAGATGTTTTTTAGATACTGCCAACACCATTCGTGAGTCGGTATCGCCAGCGATAGCTTCGAAACCATATTTTTCCAATTCCTGTTGGGCGAAATCTGTTATTTGTTGCCCCAAATAACATGTATCCCAGCCACCTGTCGGAGTATGAACTTTTTCAAACAACGCGCTTCTAAGAACTCCGTATAGTCCATTCAGCCAAATCTTTAAGGTTTGCACAAAAGGATTGTCTTTGTCTGTTGCTTTTAAATCCAACCGTTGTTTGATTTTTTTAACAACTTCTACTGTGAGTTTGTGTTTATAAGATACATCATAATATCCTTTAACTTTAAACATATCATTGCCATGCCAAGCACCCTCGGTTGCTTCTTCGACTTCAGCAAATAAATTAAACATACACATGATATGAGGATATAGACTTGAAAAATCCACATACCAGACATCTCTTGCTTCCTCATATTTAGGCAACAAAACCTTGCCTCCCATTTGCTCTTTTTTACTAGGGTGCTCTGAATAAGTTGGCTCTACTCCCATTGCGAAGCAAGCAGATTTGTAAATAAGAGCCGCAATTGAACTTCTTATCCAAGAAAAATTTAATACATCCTTCCAATCAATTAAATCTGTGAACGGCATCCAATAAATCCATAGCTTATCAAACATTCCTTTCGTAGCCATTACATCATTTCGTAAATACTTAATAATTTCTTTTCTTTCTTCTTCCGTATATTCGTCTTTGTAAAAAATCTTGTAATCTATTTTGCTCTTTTGAAATTCTAATTTCATTGTTTCAGCCATACATTCTAATGTGTTTCTTTTAAAATCGAACCCCATCAGCTTCCCACGACCCTTATACGCAAATCCTCTTCTATCTTTATAAGTGGCATCACCAAGAATTTTCATACAATCAACATGAGTAATGTATTGTTTTTTAGCAATCAATCCATTGTTTACAAGAACGGGGTAATCA
>Ga0307928_10003451_pt1 | contig 12054 bp, 21 predicted proteins | sample AceLakmetagen232_FD_201815 | JGI IMG/M metagenome (GOLD analysis project Ga0307928, IMG submission 201815) | Saline water microbial communities from Ace Lake, Antarctica - #232 | ecosystem: Environmental > Aquatic > Non-marine Saline and Alkaline > Saline | place: Antarctica: Ace Lake... | reverse complement strand
AAGCAATAAAGAGTGTTACCACAACTTATCATATGTTTTCTTACTTTGATATCTTTATGACATATTCTACATTCGGTTTGTCTTTTGACTTTGGTTATTTTGTATGGCATTTTTCGATAACCTCTATCATATCAATGTTTTCAATTTTGATTTTTATTTCTTTTTTAGTGATAAAAAATTTTTTTATAAAATTTGGATATATAAAATCTCCTTTAATAGATTTTAATTTCATTACATCTTGCAAAATTAAAAACCTACAATCATCTGATAAATCCTTAACTTTACCAACATAACCGTAACCAAATTCAAGAATACCAGATATCGTATTTTCTGATAATTGAGATTTCAACTTTGTTGCCTTTCAGTTTCAAAAAGTCTTTTTTTGTTTGTATTAAAGCCATTTTTTATTCCAAATTCTTTTTTTGCTTTTTTGAAAATAAGTTCTTTATCATCATCATAAGTTTTTTTCTTATTCATCAATCTTATATAATATGTATATTTTTTTTCTAAATCAGTTATTGATTTATTTTGGTGAGCAATTCTGCTATTACAATACATTTTTAATAAAATTGCTATCCCTTTTTTTGTTGTCAAATAAGGAATTGTTTTGTCTAAAACAAATGATATTATTCTTTGATTATTGTTTCTGATTGCATATATTATCCAAGTATATCCTCGCATTTTGTTTTGTTTTGTTTCCCATCTTTTCCATATATTTGGAAATTCTTTAATCATATTTTCTATAAATTTTTTACTGCACATACCAATAGATATACTAGGTAAATATGTTTTATAACTCTGAAAACCAATACTGCCCTCTGTATCTAAAACCCAAGCCAATCCTTTCCAATTTTCTTCTTTTATGTTTTCTAAATCTGGAAATGTTTTTTTATATTTTACATACATTGATTGGTGTCTTGTTCTGGGTTTTATTTTATATTTCAACAAATAATTATATACAGAAGATTTACCAATCTTGTATTTCTTTCCTATTTCTATTGTTGATTTTTTATTCTGTATATATTCTTTTTCTAATAATTTTTTTGATATTATCATTCAAATCACCACCATATAAAGTGGTGAGTAATGGAAACCATATAAAGCTTACTGTTAATCCTCGTTTACTATTACTTTTTGCCCAAAAGGGATATCTTTTAAGTCTATACCATCTTCCGAAATTACCCATAAAGTAGGGTATTCTTCTCGCTTAGGAAATGGAGTGTACCCATCACTCAAACACACAACTACCGACGGATTAATGTATTTCTTTTTAATCTCGTCAAAACCTATCCTCATATCTGTTCCACCACCACCACTATATTCTTTTTTGATTGTATCGCCTTTATGATAAACTTCATATGATTGTATCGCCATATCAACGACTATTAAATGTAAATTAACTTCATATTGTTGTAAAAGTCCATTGCATTCTGAAAAAAATCTTTTTTGTAAGTGCATTGTACTACCACTATTATCTATAATAACAACAACATCACCTAAACTTTCCCCAGTAATAGACGGCAAATATAACCCTCTATGAATGAATTTTTTGTTTGGTGGCAACCAACGATAATCACATTTAGCAATTGAGCAAACAAATTGTTTCATCATATTACGCCAATCTAATTTAGGTTGCATTAATTCTTTAATGAAAATATCCATTCCGTTAGGTGCTTTTCCTTGAATTTTAGATTGTTGATAACTCTTTGTAGTTTGGATTTTCCAATCCTTTTCTAATTCTTCAATATCGCTTTTATTCCCTTGAATGTCTTTATGTTCGTCGTAATTTTTGACTTTTTCGCCATTGACCTTTTTGACATTCCCCTTACTATCTAGTTCTATTTCGATGGTTTCATTACTACATACATTTTCGTTTCCGTTTCCTTTTTGTCCTTTTCCATTCTTGTTGCCATTCTTTGAGTTTCCATTTTTGCCTTTTTTGTTTAAGTCTGGCAATTTATTATAAATAGTTTCGGCACTTAGGTTTTCAAAATCGTGATTAAATAATGCTCCCTTTGGATTCTTTCCAAATTCTTTATATAGAATTCCGTTAGTAGCATAATCTATTGCCATATTCCAACGCCTAACTTCTCGATTCTCTCGCCTAGTTAAATGATAGAAAACATTATGTAAAATTTCGTGGCATAAGATATATTCAAGTTCCCAATCCTCTAAAGTTTTAACAAACTCTGGATTATACATAATACTTTTGCCGTCAGTAGCTAAAGTAGGTATAGAATTATCTTCAACTTTAACCAACTTTAAATGTAATGCTAAATTTCCATAAAAACATCTATCTAACAAAAGCTTGATTCTCATTTTTGTCATTCTTGTTTTTATATCCATTTTTTATCCTCAATATATGTACTCATTAGTTTGATTTACCCAAAAGGGTTAATTATCCTTTAAAACAATTGCTTTAAAGGATAATTTCTTTATGGTCTTTTGTCCATTTATCAAATACCTTGCTATTCAAAACATCTGTTTGTAGGTCGGTTTTCAAAATGTCTTTCATTAATAAAACTGCAAATTCTTTTGGAATTTTATAAGTGTATTCAATTAACCTATCAAGATATTCCTTTTTTTCTCTTACAGTATTTATTAATGCACTTACTAAAGCATACATTACATTACTTTCCTCTGGAACAATATTTTTATTATGCTCTAAAATATCATTAGGATTTGGTAAATCTCTATATATCTTTAAAAATCCATAAAATTCTGTACCAACACCCTCACCGATTGCTCCTTTGATAACTTCATATAAAGTACCATTATGCAATCCTAAATCTAGGATTCCGTTAGGTTGCCCAACAAAAGCCCAAGTTCTAGGACTTGCAAAAGCCCTTACATTAGTGTCATTGCTAAAGTTATATAAGTTATCGCCCTTAGTATAGTTATGATACGCTATAACTAAAGGGTTTATTTTGTTTGCATAAGCCCAAACTTTCCAATCGTCAAAATCTGCCTCAAAATCTATATTAATAAATCTGTTACCTAACGCACTAGATAGTTTGAAAACAAACGCACCATCGTTAAGTCCATTACCACCACAAACGATTCTAGTTTTTGGTGGTAATTTGTACTCGCCGATTGACCTATCTAGTACCAATTGCAAACAAGCATTTTGTATACTCGCATTGGCATTACTAAACTCGTCAAAAAATAGAATATGATTCTCGTTGCTATCCTCTGGGGGTAGAAATACTGGTTTTGTCCAATAGGTTTCTCTTTTTTCTTTGTCAATATCTGGCAATCCTCTTAAATCAGTAGCGTCTAAAAGAGAGAGCCTTATGTCTGTAAAAAGCCATTTCTCTTTGGTTTCCTTTTCTAGTTCTACTGCAACTTGTTGTGTTGTCATTGAATTATGAACAATTATATCATTAGCGATAAAATTATGTTCTAAATGTTCTACTTCAATATCCCATACTTCAAATTTTCCTTTTAAGACTTCTATTGATTTTATTTTATCCCAAAATATATCTGAATTAGCTAATTTTTTATATTCATTATCTTTATAATAATCTGCAAATTTGTTTAGTGTATCTCTACTAGGATATTTCCAATTAAAAGATGTTGGTAATTTTGGTAATAATAATTTATTAGTATGTCCTTTTTTAAATCTACCATTATCTTCTCTAAACTCTTGTTTTTTTACTGGATTAATTGGAATTATATCTATATTTGTATTTGTCTTTTTATTAATTTTAATTTTATCCAGTTTCCTTTTAAGAAAAAATCCAATATCATTTTTAAATATTTTTTTGCCATCATTAGATGTTATTAATAATTCCCAATAAATATATTTTTTCTTTTCTTTTGTATTAGTTGCATATTTCAATTTTTTATATATTGTTGATATAATACCAAATCTTAATAATAAGTGTTGAATTTGTCTAATCATAATTTCTGATTTTAAACAAACACCTATTTGATTATTACTCGCCCATCCATCACAACTATAAAATCTATTAAGAAATATTGCTATCTGTTTATTACTCAATTCCATAATATCGTTAGGTATAAATTTAGTTCCAGATGTTTTACCCATTAAACTCATATGTTCTAAATCATTTTTTAATTTATTAATTTTTAATCCTTTTTTATTAGATAAATCTTTTCTTGAAATATTATATGCATATTTTCCAGATATCTTTTTTAGAGTTAAAAATGGATAATATTTTTCAACACAATATTTAAGTTCTTTAATTATCAATTTATCAGAATTTGTAAATTGAATACCGTTTCCACTCAAACTACCCTCTGCCAATAAATAAGCAATTATTTTAACATAATCAATAGATATAGTCTTTTTTAAATTTAAATTATATATTCTAGGAGTAGCAATATAACCACCCTTTTTTAGTTTCTGTGCCTCTTGCCATCCATCAATAGTATATAAAGGATGTTCTGGGGTTAATTCTATTTTTTTTCCAGTATTAGTAGTTATTCTTAATAGTTTTGTTACTTCTCTATTATAATCTTTTTTTACTTTACTTTTTTCTAATTTATATTTATTATTAAGTGTTAAGATTTTTTTTGGTAAATCTTTTATTTGTAACATTTTACCATCACCACTTAATACAAAATCAGATTTACTATTAAAATGTATGCATTTTCCAACTCCAACTTTACCCATAACAAAAACTGCTTGTTTTGGATTAGCCAAAAACTGTTTTTTTAAATATGTTTTCCAATCATTCGGTTTCATTTTTTTATACCACCATTATATTATATCTTCTTTAATATCATTCCCAATTAATCTATCTATTATATCTTCTTTTTCGAACATTTTTCTTGCCACTTCATAATCGGATATTTTAATCATTTGACCTCACGCCTTTTTAAGTCGTTTTCATCGAGTAAGTCTAAATCAACCCATCCATTACTTACTCTATATTTTTGCCTTTATGTTCTTTAATCATTTTTGTTCTCCTCATATATACACTCTGTTAGTTTGATTTAATTATAATAAAAAAATTAATGCCTAAACTTTCGTATTTTAGGCATTAATTAGTTTTGTAATGGTGGCATACTTAAAAATGCAATCAGAAACTAAATCTAATTTCTTACGCTTATGTAGTTCACTCTTGAATTTTCTATGCTCAATAATTTTCATTATCTCTAAAAACATCGTCCAAATATTCATCTTTTCCATATCTGGCATAAGTGTTTGTTGTTGTACTTTTTCTAATAGCTTTTTGATTATATAATCGTCCTTTATCTCTACTGTTTTGATTATATTTTTTGCTATATCCTCTGTAATTTCTGTTTTAGAAAATTCATCTATAATGGTTTTCCAAATATCTTTAACTTTGTTCATAATAGTTAAAAAGTTTTGGGTAATTTGTAACGCATTCCCAGAATGTACCTTTTTAAATCCCATAATCTTTTTGGGAATTTTAATTACTCTATCATTATGTTTGATACAAAAATTAATAAAAACGCTACTTGTTTTATTAACTGAATTGTAAGCTACTAAACCAAAATCAACATCATCACCTTTTAGGTTATCGTCCTTTGGGAAAACATCTATTAATCCAACACCACCATAATAAAATAGGTCGCCCTCTAGTTCTTCTATCTTTTCTATTAGTGGTAAAAAGACCTCTGAGAATTGTATAAGCCTATATCTCCCAGTAGCAAAACATAAGGGTTTGGTATTTTCAACCTCTGTAACTGCCGTAAATTCGTCCTCATATGCCCAATTCTGTACATTAACATCATCGGATTTGTCTACTGCAATACCTCTTGATACAAACTTTGGTATTTGATTTATTGCATAAGTTAAGTTTTCTTTATTCATTTTTTGCCACCTTTACATTTATGTTTATTTATTAACACTCCCAAAACTCTTACAAAATTAACTTTTGATAATGTCTTATGTTTAAGAAAAAAGCTTTCAATATAATCAAAGAAAAGCTTTTCATTATCCGTTAGGTCTTTGAATGTTTTGGTTGCCATTTTCTTATTATAATTATTTTCTCCTATACTATGTGTACCCAATACTTTGATTTAATTTTGAGAACGATGGATACTATGGATTCCTGTGGAAGCAAAATTATATTAAGAATGAAATGCACTAGAAAGTGATACAAAAATAATTATTCTAACATATTTTGTAACAATACCGTTTTTTCTAACAAAAAATGTAAGAAAGTGAGTGTTACTTATCTGAGCGAGAATTAGGTAACACTCTAGGAAGAAAAAAAAAGACCAAAAAATTAAACTTTTGAGAGTAATAAAGAAGAAGACACGAACTTATAAATCTAAGAATTTTTTAATGTTTTAAACTCTTTTTCTAGTTCCATTATTTGCTCTCTTATTTCGATTTTTCTATTTACGATTCTCTCGCCCTCTGGGTTTACGATTCTGCTATCGCATTTAATACCACTCTTGCTTAAATATTTATCACATTGATAACATTTACCAAAATATCTTAATGGCAATAAACATAATCTAGGGTTATCTTTTTTGATATCCTTTAAACTTACTGATTTATATTCCATTTTTAAAACCTCGTTTATTTTTAACCTAAATATGATACTTTTGAGAGTGATATAAACTATCTGGTTAATTTTTATAATTTTTTGATTTCCATAACCATAAAATGATACTTTTAAGAGTGATAAAGAAAAAACCTCTAGGGGTGGTGGTTAACATTTTTTTATTACCATAAAATGATACTTTTAAGAGTGATATAAATGAGGAGATGAAACTTTATGTGTTACCTCACTAAGATTCCTTTTCTTCCGTATTCTCTTAATATTTCTCTTGCTTTCGCCATCGCTATTCCTTGCAAATCAGAATAAGTAATATCATTATATAAATTTGCAACTTCAAGAATTTTATCGCTTATAACATCTTCTGCAAATATCATTTTAAAACTGCTCTCCATCTTCTAAAAATTGATATTCATTACATTCAATAGTTTCCTTAACGGATTCATCACTCATATTGTTATGATATTCTTCCCATAAGTCCTTAAATCCTTGCTCTAAAATCTTATGCACTTCATCTAAATCGTCCTCTATTTTACTCTTAATCTCCTCTAAGGATTTATTATAAACTGCTATTCTTAATTCGTCCTCAAATTCGCACTCCTCAAATTCTGCATTATCTAAATCGACTTCATTATACTTTAAATTAGAATTCATACCACCACCCATATAATTAGTAAAACAACCAAATTTAATAGGTAAATCTAAACTTTCTAATTCTTTATATTTATAAGAAATTTCACTAGTTACATTTTGACTTTCGATATAGATATTGCAACCATTCCCAAAATCAAAATGAATATCTTTACTAGAAATATCAATACCAATTTTTTCCTTTATCTGTTCGCTTATATATTCTAAAGAACAATCCCACCAATCATAATCTACATTTGTTTGTCTGAAATTATCTAAAACTTTTTCCTTTATTTCGTCCTTTAATTCCTCAAACTTATATACCTTAATTGTTTTTTCTTCCATTTCTTTCACCACCGAAATATTTATTATAATTTTTCTCCTATACTATATACCCTCATTACTTTGATTTACTAGAGCAAGAATAAGGTAACACTCAGTAGAAGAAAAAAAAAATTATAAACTAAATTCACCAACTGGGTTTCCATTTAAATCAAAAAGTCTTGATTCTTCATAGCCCTTTTCTATTTTCCAATCGTTTCTTTTAATATTCTTACTACCTCATAACTTTTATCATCTTCAAAAGCTTGGTTATCTGTTTCGATTTTTAGATTAAACATTTTTATTCACCATTCTCTAAAATATATAATTCATCTAAATATTGGGTTTCTGAAATATCTCCCTTTTCAAATTGTTTTTTTAATGTTGTAATATCTTTCATTTTATTCGTCCTCTATCTCTTTCATAAATTGAATTTCTGTAAGAAAAAAGCTTGTAACAATTTTATTAGTTCTTGTATCTAAAAATTTTTTGCTTTCTATCATTTTGTACCACCACCATATATTTATTATAATTATTTCTTCTATACTATATGTCCTCATTAGTTTGATTTAATGAGTGTTACTTATACAGAGTATAAAATAAGGTAACACTTGGAGAATAAAAAAAATAATTATTCTGCTTTGAGTTCTTTGTTTTTTTCGCTTTGTTTTTGCACTAATTGAGCAAATTCAAAAATACTAATAGGTTTTATTAGTTCTTTAATTATCTTCATTTTATCACCTTTTTTATTTATATAAAAATTGTTTCTAAAGATTTTATATTAAATATACCCTCTTGATTATGATTTTTAGCAATACTTAAAGCCGTATCTTTATTTTTTACCCAGTAAGATAAATCAATATACCACTTTTTAGTATTTACAGAATACCACCCACCAATAAAGGTTTTAATGTAGTTTTCTATTTCGTTTTTGTTTGCTTTAATCAATAGCCTATAAATATCTAAAGTATTAAGTTCATTAAATGTATTGTTGGTTATCGATACATAATAACCATATTCTTTATTTACTATTTCGCCGTTTTGGTTTATGGTGATTCCCTCTTTATTTAACTCTATTAATCGCTTACATTTATTTATAGTTATTTGTTTAAATTTCATTCTAATATATGCCCTCATTAGTTTGATTTAATTTAATGCTTTTACAACTTTTAATAAATAGTAAAAGGAGTGTTACTTATGCAGAGAAATAGGGTAACACTTGGTAAAAGAAAAAAAATTAACTTTGCTCTGGACAATTATCAACATCTTTAATAGGTTTTTGTAATTCCTCACAAACCCATTCTTTATTTTTGCCCTCTACCAAACAAATACAATCTTTACAATATTTTTTATCCATTTTTAAACCCCTAATTTTTTTACTATTGCCTTTTTGGGATATTTTAAAACAAAATCGTTTAAAACTTCTATCATTATTTTATTTATGGTTTCGTAATGCTCTAAATAAAACAATATTGTAAAATTCTTTTTTTTGTAATCGTTTAGGGTTTCTCTACTGCCGATAAAATCCATATTTAACTTAAAAGTTATATTGTTAATAGTTGTTTTAAACATTCTTATATGGCTCTTTTGGTCTAGTTTTAAATAATCCCATCTTAAAGAATTATATGATAAATCACTTTTAACGCTATCCCCTAAATAATAAAAATAATCTTCTATTTCGCTTTTGTTGTCGGTTAGAATTTCTTTAAATTTTTCGGTTTTGTAGTCTTTATATTTGCTTTCGGTTCTTGCTTTGTCTTTAAGTTCAAAACTTAAAGTTTTCATATATTCTTTAGTTTGGTTTTCGTTCATATGTGCCAACTCCTTAAATTTTTATTATATATATTTACTCCTTAATATATGCCCTTGATACTTTGATTTAATAAGCATAGAATAAGGTAACACTTGCTAAAGGAAAAAAATTAATAATCTGTTTGTTCTTCAAATAAATTATATTCAATCCCACATTCACAACATTTAAACCCAACCCTTTTTAAATTCTTTATTGGTTTAATTTTAGAATAAATTTTCTGATATTGATTTTTATTTAAATATTTTGCATAAATAGGTAAAAAACTTTTATTTCCACATTCGCATTTTTCCATTTTTACACCACCATATATTTATTACTCCTTACTATATGCCCTTGATACTTTGATTTAATAAGCATAGAATAAGGTAACACTTGCTAAAGGAAAAAAATTGCAGCAATTTAAAAGAAAAAAAAATTATTCGTTTTCTCTGTTTTCTCTTTTTTCTTTAAAATCACTTACTCTTTTATCGTTCATTTCGTTTATAACTTCTAAGCAAAACATTTTCATAAACCCCCTTAAATTTTTATTATAAATATTTACTTCTCAATATATGCCCTTGATACTTTGATTTAATTTAATAGGAATATAAGCCCATAGAATAAGCCCAATATAAAGCCCATAGTGTATAAAACCTTAAAGGAATATAAGCCCATAGAATAAGCCCATTTAAAGCCCATTTAAAGCCCATAGTGTAAACCTTAAAGGAATATAAGCCCATAGTGTAAACCCCAGAATAAGCCCTAAATAACCCATAGAATAAGAATAAGAAAAAAAAAATTAAACAATAAAAGAATATCGCCTATTTTTATATTTTGCCAATTCAATATTTAAGATATCTTCTTTTTGAATAAACCAAAATCCTTTAAATTCTTGCTTTAAGATATTACTATTTTTTACTAATTTTGTAATCCTTGTCAATTGGTTATTTTTCAATTTCGGATATCTTAATATTTTTGTTAATTTCTCTTTTGCCGATAACATAAAATAAAACAATTTAGCCATTAATGGCAATTTATTTATATTTTCTATTGTTGTAATTTTCTTTAATTTTTCGGTATTCTCAAATTTTCCCATTTCGCCCAATTCTATAAAATAACCCATCGAAAGACTATTATAGAATGGTTTTAATTCCAATACTAAACTATTAAATTGTTGTTGTTGTTTTCTTTGATTACTGCAAAAAATATTTTTTAAATTATCCTCTATTGGTTTAAGATTTTGGTTCATTTAATACACCCCATTAACACTATATAAAACGCCGTTTCTTTCGGTCGAATTATTAACCCAATTTAAACCATTATTTAATGGTTGCTCGGTTTTTTGTTGTTGTTCTTTTGCCCAAATCTCTTTATACAAATTCCCCTCTTTAGAGAAGTTTTCCGATTTAATTTTTTCGTATGCCATTTTATACACCGAAAACCTTATTTATATATAAATGTTTTGGTAGTTAGACGGCATATATATAAACTAGTATACAAAATCCCACATTAAAAAGTTTATTTATTAATATGGTTTGTTTATAAATAGAATATAGTATAAAGTATATATTAAAATATCGAACTTTATTTAAAGAAGTTAAAACTACTTATTTTTAAAGGGAATATTTCAAAATTTCAAAGAGGTTTTAAAATTAATTTTTGAAAATTTGCCGATTTAAAAAATCAAAATTTCAAATTTCAAAAGCAGCAAAAGCATTTAAAATCGATTTTAAATGCTCGTCTTTGAAATCGCCAAATTTGACTACTTTTAAGTAGTAACGGATTTCAAATTTGAATTTTAACTCCATTTCAAATAGGGATTTGAAAGCAAAAAATTGGTGACCGAATTTGAAATTCAAATTTGAAATTTGAAGAATGGTGTTACCCTATTTAGTAAGAATAGGGCGTTCGTTGCAGCATTTCAAATCACCGTCGATAAGATAGTCAAATGCACCCATAGAGGTGTTACCTACATTGGTCAGATGAGTAACACTCTAGGGAGATAGATGGGTAACACTTGGTCAGAGCATATTACTAATAACATTGTTTTAACATTACTAATTCTAAATACGTAAGTGTTACCGTAACACTCTGCGTTGTGAAGGGTAGCCATACAATGCATGCAATGTATGCAACGCCAGGACCAGGTAACACTACTACAAGCCCCTAGTTAAATACCTACTAGTATAGTTTCTTGGGAGCTAGTGTACAAAGATGTATACTAGAATCTTTTTTTATATATAAAGATATATATCTATATATTAATATACACTAGTCTGGACTTAAAAATTTCGTCAGAAAATACTTATTTTATTCCCAAATTTCTGTTCAATCTGACCCGCCACCCCACCCCGTTTCAAGATTATGAAACTTGATTGTAGATAGGAGAAGGGCATATAAAGGCTAAAACCTTTAATCAACGCTTAAAGGTTTTAAGCATTGCTTGAATAGTTTAACCAACGATTGTATAGCCCAGTTGGGAACGAATCCCTAGCTATATAGACGAGCTCACCGTCCTATAGAAGAGAATAGAACGGCTTTCCTTAGAGCCATTACCTAAGCCAAGAAATAGATTCATTGACGAGACCTTGCGGGCGTATAATTGTTTTCAATATGGAAAACAATTCAATAGCAAAATTTAAATAGTCCAGCATATCCCAATCACTATGAACAAAAAAACATCTGCACGTACTTAACTCTGTCGTCCTAAAAATGGACAAACTTTGTATAAACGTAAAGGCGAAAACAAGGGACTGGGTGGAGCGTGTAGAAATGAAGAAGAAAATGTTGGAGTGTAAGACGCACGGC
>Ga0307928_10003450_pt1 | contig 12058 bp, 16 predicted proteins | sample AceLakmetagen232_FD_201815 | JGI IMG/M metagenome (GOLD analysis project Ga0307928, IMG submission 201815) | Saline water microbial communities from Ace Lake, Antarctica - #232 | ecosystem: Environmental > Aquatic > Non-marine Saline and Alkaline > Saline | place: Antarctica: Ace Lake... | reverse complement strand
TCATTGGTTTTACAATTCTCTTAGTAATTGGAGGCATTGTGTCGGTTGCTTATTTAACCAGTTTGAATGATTTGGCTAAATTAGCTCAATAAAATAATACCCTTATACTATGAATTGCGAAATATGCGGTGCTATTACAACTTGGAAAATATGTGATACAAATGAGCGTGTGGAGGCTTATTGTTCAGTACATGGGCATTTAGCCCCTAGGGATTGATTGATTTTAGCCTCTCTGGTAGAATATCTGAACCCTCAAATCTTTTTGTTGCCGAAAAGGCACAAACATCCTAGCTATGAAGTAAGATAACGAGGTCGACGGAGTGCTGGTATGTTCTAGCACTTTTGTGTTTGGGCAAGTAAAAAACCCCTATCGAGGTTTTTTTGCTACGTTTCGGGTTGGTGGTACATACATCATTTCGCATGATTGTATCGCAAGCCCCTATTAAATAGCGGTGATATATCAATGTGAACCACATGGTATATACATCATGCTAAAATGTCAATACGTTCCACGTGAAACATTTGTATAATAAAAAGACTTGTGCTATAATGATTGAAGAATTGTTTTCATAAATTTGCATATAAACCGTTTACGCGGTTTTTGTGTTATAGTGAATAGACAAAGCGCACAAAACAAAAAAGCCCTCGCAAAATTCGAGGGCTTATTTTTATTACAATTGGATTGAGTAATCTGCACCATCTGCACCATCTGCACCATCTGCACCATCTGTCGAGGTACCTGTTCCTCTTGTTTGTCCCGTCGAACCTGTGCCACCATCTCCACCTGAAATATCAGTGACAAGAGCACCAACTAAATTTCTATATACGGCTATTATTATCCCACCATTACCACCTGCTCCACCCCCTGAACCACCAATTCCAGAATTACCTGCGCCCGTACCACCACTTGCACCCGCGTCTCCACCATTCCCGCCAATAGCTTCTAAAACTGTACCAGAGCCATTGACTATGATTGTTTTAGCTGAAAGGAAGACAATGCCACCACTTGCACCCGAACCACCAGAACCAGAGGAAGAATGACCTACGTTTTGATTACAAGTTGTTGCGCCCGTACCACCAGAACCAGAACTAGCAACTGGACGTAAAATGTTAATTGCTGAACCAACAATAGAAGTTAAATTAAAAACTTTGTTTTTGTGATTTGGTAAATCCGTTGCAATAGTCGAAATGCCACCAGCACCAGCACCACCACCGCTTGAGCTAGTAGAATTACCACCTGCTCCACCCGCTACACCATTATTATTATTAAGAGCAAACTGTTGCGCGTCTCCAGCATTGCCAGCCTTACCATTTCTTGACCCTAATGAGGTAAAGTGATTACCTGCAACGCCAGCCTTCCCTGGTAAACTCGACGGCAGGGAACCGCTATCAGCTACCGCACCAGCCGAACCAGCCGAACCAGCACACGAATTGTTACCTGCTCCACCATCGCCTCCGTTGCCTCCGTTATTATAAATCTTTTTGCCCGTAGCCCTAGTCAATGTCTCCGAAACAAAAATCTTAAATCCTGCCGTATCAATATCATCATTTAGTATAAGATTTTGATAGTACATGTCGCGCGTTAGCGTGGTTGGTGTACTAATCGTTACATTGCCATCACTACCATCGCCAAAATCGCCAGAAGTATCCTCTATATAATTCAAAATAACAAAGTCCGTTCCATTATAAGCCAATAGATAAATCTTGCCAGCAATAATATCAGCACCAGTTATATCCGCACCATTCGGTTTTTTAACATTTTTTGTTCCGATACTATTAATATTGATAGTCATCGCTCCTGTATTTGTAAATCCAGCAATGAATTTAATTACTTGCCCCGTTGCGTATGCTGTCAATTGAGCGTCAATAGCCAACGCCTGAGTGTTTGCCGAACCTGTGGAGGTGGGCGAACCGCCTCCGCCAAGCTCTAAAATATCCAAACGCAGGTTGTTCGGGTCTGTTGCTGGTATTTCGTCGCCTGCTGATTTTACCGATGAATTCAATGCCATATTTATGCGTCATTAGCTGTTATTATACTCTGAACATTTAAGCCCTCCACCGCGCTTTTTGTGATTGAGTATAGAAAATGATTAAAAAGTTGACCGCTATCTACTCCTGCGCCTCCGTCAATGAAATATCCAAACTCCTCAAAGCTTCCTGTAACCTCTGTTTGAGTAAGGTAAGTTTCAAGATATGCAACATTCGATAAAAATGTCGCGCTGGATGTTGCTTTTCGATATGTTTCGTTATTCAAAGTAGTATCTCCGACACTTGGCGCGGTGTTATCATCGCCTAGAGCGCAATAATTTGCTGTGCCTGTGTAAGTCGTCGTCCCTGCTAATCGTTGCATGAGAACCGAACGACCAACTGTGGCTGTAATATTATGTATTACTTTCTGCTCAAGTAAAAAATTCTTGTTCAGTATCGCAAGATGATATTTATATTCCTCCCAATGTTTATGTAATAGCTTTCCTAGCTCTCGATTATCAATCAAGCCTAAAACATGGTCTTTAATGAGTTCCATTCTTGATTGAGCAAAAGAACCCAATTTTTTATCGAGTGATTGCGCTTCTTTGCTTGATAGGTCAACTTTACTAATTATATGTAGTCCAGCGAACCCCATTTTGCCCTTGTGGCTGATTTTTTTATCCATATGCTTATATTATATCACGAATACTCGGCTAAGTTATAACGTGTAGCGACGGCTTGCCCTGTTGAGGCTTCATAATGCCACGCTCCACTCTGTTTTGTTACTTGATTGACGTCGCTAGTTTCGACTGTTTCGTCTATTGTAGTTTTGTTAATACCAACTAAAGCCACTTGGTTTACGTCTGATGTTGTAATTGTTTCTGCTGAATCTACATAGGTTTCCACAATTTCGTCGGCGTTCACCTCTATTTTATTTTGAATAGCCAACAATTTTTGCATGAACTCAATCCAGCCAAATAAAGTAGTGCCAAAGCTAACATTGAAAATTAGATAGTCCTTAAATTCTCCGCCCCTTTGCGAAATTGTAACTGTTTGGATAACGTAATAATCATCTAGCGAACGGTTAGAATCTGAAACGTGTAACAGTTGACCTGACGATAACCCCTCCTGGTCTGTCTTAACTGTTCCTGTAATAACTGGATTGCTATATTCATTGACTTTTGATTGAGCCATTACTAAAGCCGTTCCAACGTCTTTTATGTTTTTATCGGTTATCGGGTCTAAATCAAACACGCCATCTCCAAATCCCAACGCTTTAAGGGCAGTAGATGAGGCTGAATCTGTATATTGAACCTGAATAGGTACTCTTTCGTTATACTCGAACCTAATAAAATCGGTTGACGTTAATGTTGGCTCGGCTGTCGAGGCTCGAATGGATTTTTCGTTGCTGTTACTCATGTAATTAAAACTAGCCTCATCGTTCAACCCCTCCACGCCAACAGTCTTTGAAGTAGTAAAAAAGCTAATCGTGTCACCATTAGTCTGTGACGGCACTGCTTCTACTGTAAAATTGTTGGCGTCTACATAAGTTATAGACCGCACCGCATTTGTTCGCGTTCTATTTATCACATGGTCGCCTGTTGCTAAGCCATGACCTGTTATTTTAATGTTGGTTGTACTTGTTCCAACCTCCGACGGACTTGTTGTACCGTTATCATCAATCGTAATTTCCAAATCTGAAAATTTGCTTTTAGTTATCCATTCCCTAATAGCGTCATCGCCTTGGAATACTTGCGCATAGCGATTATTAGATATTTTTTCGCCTCCCCTAACTCTCACTCTATTTCCAAGCTGGCTCGCGTCAACGTCAACCTGTAACGATGCAAAATTATTCGAGGCTTCCGTTATCTCATATGGTGCGCTTTCAACCTCCTTAGCTCTAAAATGTATATCCTTTTCATAGTCAATATTCCAAGTATATTGCCATGTTTTAGATAATAAATTTATAATTGCCGATGGTTTTAATTGTGGCGCGCGTATGTCGTCAAAAGTTGGCGTACTGCCTACATTGTACATCGTGAAAGAACCATTTTGCATGACTCTCAATCCATTCAGTTTTATATAACTGTCGGCTGTTTGAGTTATTACGATTGCGCAATAATCAACCGCCGTCCAGTCGGGCGTTCCCGTAATTGTCGCGTCTGTCAATTTCGCCTTTTTATATTCCCAATCATTACTTGAAAATGTGAAAGTTATCTCGGCATAATTGCTACTATCTGAACCAATACGCACTTTTACCGATGTTACTTTTGTGTGGTCTGTTGCTTTACCCCATAGCATGAACTCGCCCTCTGTTGGTGCGCCCGATGATACACCCACAAATTGCGCTATACTTCTTGCTGTTGGCGAACCCGACCATGTAGCCGTACCACCTGAAAACGTCCAGCCAAAAACTCCCGACGAATCACCCTCTAAAAAATCAGCGTCATCAAATGTCGGGTTATCACCGTCTAAACTCTCAATCCATTCTGCACGTAAATCAGTTACATTGTCATAGGACATGTTATCAATCGTATTTACATAATTGACCGTAGTATTTAGAAAGTCATTAATAATATATCGACTGTCTACATCTTCCCATGAATCACTGACCGCTTTTTTATCAAAAATCTTGGTGTAATCAAGCCCTGTAACTTTGTATTCTAAATTGCTAAATGAATCGACATTGTAATCCTCAACCGTTGCAATAACTCCACCAAAAACAAGAAATCCAATATAATCATCTTCTACAACACTCGCGCTTGGCGCGGATGTTAAAACTATTGTTCTTGTTGCCTCATCATAGCTTTGAACTGTAACCTTTTCTATATCAGTTTCACCGATACGCACAAATAAAGACTGCCCAGCGTAAAATCTTTTTACATTGGTTTGATATGTATCTTTTAAGACGATTGTCGCCGACGCTATGCTTTCTACTTGCGCCGATAAATAAATTTTAAGGTCTTGATTTTCTGTTGGCTTGGTATTCTGAAAAACAGTAAAGGAACAGTTGTCTGTCCGCTGTCCTAATTGGTTTGTTATCTGCAAAGAATCCGCCAACACATCTGCCGAACGCTCTGTCGAATTGATGTAATACAAAATCATACCATTGCGGTTGAATAGCCAACTTGCTTGGTTAATGCTTTGGCTACTTTATTAATCAAATCTTGACCTGTTACATCACCATTAACAATAACAGTTAATCCGCCTCCACCCATTTTATTATTTGGGATGATTGCGCCTGACTTGCTAGGCATAAAAAGCTCTGGACCTTTCTCGCCGACAACATACGGTCTATTGGCTGATACTGTTCCGCCAATCGCTTTCCCTGATACTGCTCTGGCAACCTCTGACAAGCCTAGCGTCTGTACCCCCTGAACAATCCTTGACGCTGTTTGCGCCATATCCATTGCCTGCTGTGCCGCTTGTTTCATAGCCCCAAACTTGTCTATGATGTATTGGATAGGCTGTTGCAATAGATTGATTGCGCTAATCATGATACCAATAGCAGGTTCAAATGTATTTAACGCCCACGTATGAACTTTCATTAACGCCTCTGCAAAATCAATCATCCAACCAACTGCTATTATAACTACATCGACCAAGATTTTTAATGCCACCACCACACCAGTCAAAATCAATTTACTAAAAGCTTCGAAATAAGGAATATAAGGTTGTATAGCGTCTAAAAATTCTGCAAAGGCTGGCATAATCTGGTCGATAATCTTAACCTTTAACTTTTCGTACCCATCCCTTAATTGAGATATTAATCCAGTTTTATCCTCAATCTTTTTTGATACTTCTATGAGCTTCAAGCGCAAGCCCTCCAATATAGGCACGTTACCAAATACAGCCAATTTCCATTCTTTTAATGCGCCCACTATCTTTGGGATAACTTCATTTACCATTTTATCCATCCACCCGACCAATAATTGAATAACAGGGATTAACTTTTCGCCCATGTCTTCCCATAAATCGCCAACATCGTTTTTGATTGCTAACATTCCGCCCTCGCTAGTCTTGCGCATTGCCTCATTTAGTCCCCCGTAATTATCTGCTACTACACTCGCAATAATCGCCGCCCTTTCCTGCTCGGTGTTGGCTTTCTTAAAAGCCTCCGCGTACTCATCACTTACTAAAACGCCAGCCTCTGTTAGCGCGCCCAACTGACCTGACAACGCCTTGCCAAGCATATTCGCCGATTGAACTGCTTGGTCTTGGCTAACATTTACGCCATATTGACCCACTGCCAAATCTAATAACCCTGCTGTTAATGTAGATACAGTGGTTGAATTTTTGGAAAAGGATGCCAATTGAGATTGTCCCATGATTGTAACCTCATCACCGACAACGCCGACACGCTGTAATGCGCTGGCTTGCGCTTTGTAGGCGTCTATTTGGTCATGTGTCGCGCCCGTTACTTTGGTTGCTATTTGCAATAACCTAGCCTCGGCTCTTTCCTGCGCTTGAAACGCTTCGAGTGCTTTTTTACCAGCCACAATCGCACCAGCACTAATCGCAAGAAAACCAGCCGCTAATATTTTCGCGCTCTTGCCAGCCACCGCCATCATTTTTCCAGTTTTTTCTACCTGACTATTCACACCTTTTAGAGGTGCTGAAATTTTATCATTCAATTTTACTATTACATCAAGTTTCGCGTCTGACATATTATTTGGTCTTGTTATTTTCTAGGTTAATTCTCTCGTTCTCATATCCTATAATCTGCCAAAACTCATACATCCTAACCGAATCATGCCTTTTCCAATCAAGTCCAAACTTTTCACTCATTTTATAGTCCATTATCTCATCGTATCCCTCCAGCTCCGCCATTGAACCATGCAAGATTATTCTTCTGACCCTGGCAAGTTTTTTTTTGTGGGAAAATATAAGTCCGAGATTTTAGCGTTCAAGTCCATTATCGTTTCAAAATCCAATTCGTCGATAAGCTCTTGTTTGAAAGGCACTTTTTCTCCGTCATCATCTACAAGTTGCCAATCGGTCACCGCTATCTTGACTAGAGGTATAATTTGTTCTAAAACCTGCCCTTGATTGCCTTGTGACTCACTGATTTTGGCTATGAGAGGCTGTAAAACCTTAAACGGGAGGGATTGCTTAACCTCTATCCATTCACCATCTCCTAGCTCGATTTTAAGCGTCTTTGTGTTATTTCCAAATCTACTCATATTAGTAAGAGGCTACATCATTAACCAGTAAGGCTTTTACTGTATATCCATCTGCCGAAGAACGATACATATCAAATTCCAACTCATCATCCAATAATTTATCCTCCTCTAAGGCTGGGAGGTATGGGCGCAATACTGCATAAGGAACGCGCAACTCTAAGGAGTTATTTATAGTAGTAGAGCCAATCAGTGCGCCTGTGTGTTTGACTTGCATTGCTGTCTTTTGGCTTTGTCTAACCTTATCCAAGTATGTCATGTCGGTGTAAGCGCGTTTCAGTGAACCCTCGCCTGACATTTTTTTGAGTAGGTTGGATGTTGGATAACGATTAACTACATTTACGCCATTTGCGCCATGTCTTTGTTCTAGTTCGTTTTGGATTGAAAAATCGAATTCCTCGATTGAATCCTCTGACGCTGAAATAGCTGTATCAATATCATCTGCAATGCGTACAGTTGAACCACCAATCCAGCAAAACTCTGTACCGAGTGTATAGCTTGCCGTCTGTGGTGCGAATACGATTAAATCACCAACCGCAAGAGATGTTTCAAGATTTGTTACTGTGATTTGTATCTCGCTATCAACCGATGTAATTGTATGTGTCTTAACAGTTGACGCGCTGAAATCAATAAACGCTCCAGTTGATGGTCTGAATACCTTGATAGTATCTGACTCTAACAATCCAGTTGTCTGGTCGAGCGCGATTGTTTGCGCTCCTGCTCCTGATGTTGTTATTGCTGTTACTCTTGCCATTAAAAACGCTGAACGTGCCATTACCGCCATATCCGCAACAATCATATTGTCTTGGTGCGTGATTGAGTTTATGCCAATGAATCGAACACCGCCCAAACGATACGCCTCATTTTTAATGCCAATTTCCATTGTGTATGTTGGCAAGCTTGATTGTGGTGCCTCTGCCTCGTGTCCGTAAACTGTTGCAGCCTGATTGCCAAGTGTCGCGGTGCTTAACGATGCTCCGCCTGTCAAAGTTTCGCCGTCTGTAAAGACTCCCGAGAGCGTACCAACAAGCATATAATCCGACTCTTTAGAGTAGGCTAATATAACGGCTGTTTTTGATGATGCTCCGCCTGTAACAGTTTCGCCAACTGTGAAATTTGCGGAGGCTGATGTAATAGGAAAATAAACACCCGACGTCATCACTCCAAAAACTGATTTTAGAAAATGACCAAATGTTTTTGGCTCGCATGTGACTGTAAGGCTTCCTGTCGGGGCTTCAATCAAATCCTTAACTGGGTTAATGTTCAAAGAGCGGTTGCCTAAAATTGGCATTGAAGGATTTGAACGATATAAGACGGGAACATCAACTTTTAATACAGGCAAAAATACGTCTGGCTTAACGTATGTGTTTTCCGACACTTCGGCTTTTATAGCCACGTAGGCTTCTCTTGAGTACATAAAATGTTATTTTTTAGTAGAGGTTTGAACGTCTAAACGGCGTTCCTCTGATTTTGAGTGAGGTTTTTTAATCTCTTCTTTTGGCTTTGGTTCGTCTGCAACCTTAACCAGTTTTCTATCAATGAATTGCTTAGCTAAAGGCTCTGGCAACTCTACAACATCACCAGCGCGGAATGTTGGATAATTTTGAGTGTAAAACTCTTTCATGATTTGGACTTTCATATAATAATAGTATACCACATTTAATTTTTTCTAGTAGCAAAGGTTTTAATGACTGATAAATTAACTTCCGCCATAATATACAATGCATTGTCTGGCGTTTCCACTTCATAATTAACTTCGGGATTGAGATTATATACAAAATGAGTTCCTTGCAGGTTAGATGTTCTACCTAGTGAGCCAAGTATGGTATCCGTTTTGGGATAACCGTCTGTGTCTTCTTCCTCAATAATCTTGCGTAATATTTGCCTTGACGCAACAATCCTGTCTTCTACACCTGCAACATTCATACTCGGAATTATATCAACCACAACTTCAATTTTTATGCCAAACTCGAATCCGTCTTTGGCGGTGCTTTGGCGATATTGCTTTGTGCTTCGCTCCCTAACTACAATAACAGGCATGTTATTTTTAAGGGGCGCGCCAATCTCACCAACAAAATAAGACTTGCACCTTGTTGTCATGTCGGTTTTTAATTGGTCGCGTATTTCAATCAATACTTCATTCATCATATTATTTTACTGTGGTTAGTACGTATTCTAAAAAAGCTTTTTCCACTTTTTCAACTACTTTATTCGATATAGCCAACATGCGCCTTTGAGGTGCTTTGCCACTTCCGCTTTGATGATATTTAAAATATGGGACTGTATTATAAATCCTTAACCTATCTTTTCTGACCTCTTTTTTGAACCCGTCTTGTAGGCGACCAGTCCAAATGAGTATTTTATTGGTTGTCTTAGGACTTTGCTTATAGTAACCGCGCCTGTTCGCGCGCATGAATAAAGTAGCCGAAGATAATCCGCGCCAAGCCTCGCCAGCGTCTTTGCCTTGCGAATTAAAAACATCCTTAGAATAAAAGCCCAATAAATCTTTTCCAGCGTTATCAAAAGCTTTAGTATAATCAGAAAATCCCTTAACCACTTTGTTAAGCTTTTTTTTTACCATAGTGTCATCAATCGTAAAGGTTAGCATATCAAAACTTATGGTCCATTTGTATTTTTGGTGCGGTGCTAGGGCTTGCGCCATCGGCTGAACTAGCCGAAGTAGGATAAAATGAGGGTTTGGCTATTGAGCTTCTTGCGAATTCTGCTCCAGCGTCATCATAAAGCCTAGATTTTAGCGATTGAATATCATCAAGAACTTTCATGGCATTATCAATGCGCTTCTGACCGCCCTTGTCCTTGTCTGCACTCTCCTCGCCGAATTGGTCAAGATAAATTAAGCCTATAGTTATCTCACATGTCAAAAGCTCGATTAACTTTGGAACGCTGGCTAATGGCAAGGTATAAATCTGCCCTATTTTACTCATTATAACCGCCTCGGCGTATTCAATTTTATTTGTAATATACGCGTCTGTAATAAGCGTGGCATCATTCATGCCCGTTAAAATGCGTATATTCGCAACCGTTGTATATTCAAGAGCCATATTATCGTCTTTTAAAGTGAGCTGAACCTGTTACATTTTTATAATCCCCTATTGCTGTTCCTGTCTTTCCAGTCCAGGGGTCTATTATTAGATAGTCATTTTTCCACCATGTCTTGCGCACTGCTACAACCCAATGCTGTCCGTAATTTACTTCAAGAATCACCCCAGTATCTAAGCCCGATAAAGACCGCTTAATTTCAAAATCATTCCTATATCGAAGTCTTTTAACAAACTTCATGGTTGGTAAATCAAGCTTGCCCCAAATGATAAGCCCGTCTTTGGTATAAAGATTTTCATCTTTGGCTAAATCTTTTGGTGCAACAAAGCCACCGAAATAATCGGATAACATTGATATGGCTGTGGTAGTACAACCGAACCTTCCAACAGTCAACTTGCTTATGCCCAATAGCCAAGTAGCCCATCTTGAATCTCTTTGCGATAAATAAATCATATTGTCGCCTCTGCCTAGACTGAGAATCTAAGCAGGAACGGAATATCATTACATCCTCATCTTTTCAATTCTTTTAATTATGAAAAGTGGGGCTTCTCCGTAAAATAATTTTACTCGGCTGTTTCGTCTGCATTGATTGATTTTAGAACTTCGCGGAGTCTTTCAATCTCGAAAGTGTTAGCTGTCTCCATTGTAAGGCTTAGTACTGGCTCTGGTGTTCCATGAGCTTGGTAATAAAGCGCACGTAGAGGTGCAAAGAGTGAATTCTCACCATTCATTGACATCTCTAAATCCACTAAACGTGAGTCCAATGCACCTTTTCCATTAAACAAACCATTGAGCGTACCGAGTGCCACAATTTCCGTACATGAATAAAATCTTGCAACTGCCCTGACCATTTTGTTGTAATCCATATTGAATAGATTAATAATTAGTATTGTAATTATACCATTAAGCCTCTACTACCAGCAAGGACGTTAGCATTATGCAAGGAGGAAAATGCACAATGCCCGCGCTTGTCGAGTACTAATCAAACTCGGCTTTTGAAAGAACGTGTCCTTGATGGTAGTTGAGGCTTAATTGATTTTTATTTGATTAAAACTTTACCTACTCAATCCCCTTTTTTAATTCCTCGATAATCTGAATCAAGTAATCAAGTTTAGTTTCCATCTTGCCATAATTGTTTTGCATCGACCCTTGATTAATTTCGAGTGTTCCAATACGTGCCTCATTTTTTACACTTGCCTCACTACAATGTGCGGCTTCATTTTTTAGATTGATACCAAAGATAATAGCTGTTACGAATGGTACTAAAACGAATACCACAAAGCCGATAGGCACTAGTGTTTCTTTTGATATGTATTTTGGCGAGTCTGTCATATCTTATTCGTTTGATACAGGCTCATCTGCCGAGGCTTCTTGTTTGGCTTCGTATTCTTTGACTGCTTTATGTGTCATGTGAGCACCTCCCCACATTACACCAATCTGCAAAACGCCCATTACAACGCTCTGAATACTCTCTGGGGCTACTTTGCCGTCTGCCAGACTCGTGATTATGACTGCAACGCCAGCTAATACGCCAGCCGTTGCACGAAGCATAGGCTTGTTATCTTTTGTGATGAAAGGCAATTCTTTTGCATATTTCGCAATCTCGGTAAAGCCGTATGTTCCGAGCGCACCACCTGCTAATACCATCAAAGTTGATAGTAATTGTATAAATGTTTCCATATAAATGTTATTATGAACAATTAGTATAATTGAGATAGCTCAGAAATTGTTAAAACGCCTTCATGCACCCCGAGCATACGGAATTTGTCGCCAGCCCCTAGACTTACACCTGCAAACTTTGAGGTTGTGTGTGTGTTATCTGTATATGGATTTGTTCCTGTGGTCACAGT
>Ga0307928_10003449_pt1 | contig 12058 bp, 13 predicted proteins | sample AceLakmetagen232_FD_201815 | JGI IMG/M metagenome (GOLD analysis project Ga0307928, IMG submission 201815) | Saline water microbial communities from Ace Lake, Antarctica - #232 | ecosystem: Environmental > Aquatic > Non-marine Saline and Alkaline > Saline | place: Antarctica: Ace Lake... | reverse complement strand
ACAATATGTATGCACGAGTACCGCTGTCTTATTTGTCCCAATTTGATAATCAGTACCGTCTTGATCCCAATGCGTAAAATTGGTTCCGTCAACGGAAGTTTCAAGTTTGACATCGACGCTGGTTCCGATAGTCAAAACCGTAAATGCAATAGCACAATGGTCAAACCCAATGCACTTTATTACCTCTGTGGAGCCACCTTCAAGGATGGCTCCAAGGTCGATTGTTTTCCCCTGATCTGCATATTGGTATCCTTCAATCATGATATATCCTCCCGGTTATGCTGCCGAAATTGCGCCATCGGAGGAAAGTGGAATGTAGAAACAATACAGTTCCACAACGCCACCAGTAATATTTGCCGTTCCAACAACTGCAATATCCTCACCGGCACCGATTGCTGACATTCCAGCCGGGAAGGTTTCAAACTTCGATGGGGCTGAGTCAACCCAAACCTGACCAACTGTCTGCATGGCCGTTCCAGCGGTTGCGGCAATAAGGCCTCCAGCACTGGTGGTTGTTCCGACGGAAGTTGAATCCGAGTGACTGGTCGTGGCAGTTGTGACATAGCCAATAACCTTACAAGCAACGCAGCCGGTAACCGTGAACGCCGCATAAGAAACAGACCCGCCATATGTGATTGTCTTGGTGACGAAAGTTCCTTCGCCTGAACGGCTCATAAGGGCTTTGACATCAGACTGAATTACCACAACGTCCGAAGCCGTGGTATCAATAATAGGGTCAAGTATTTTGATGTCAGACTGGATAATATTGACATCTGAAACAACTTGTTTGACATCCGACATGACCACCACAACATCTGAAGCAATCGTATCGACAATGGCATTGGTGATAACAAGGTCTGATCCAACCGTTTTGACATCGGATTGGATAATAACAACATCACTGGCAACCGTAGTCATGGAAGGAATGGTCACCGTAGCTCTATTCAGATAATCCATTAATTGGCCACCCTTTCGGTTACCTTGGCGGTCACTGCAATTGTCGCGGCAGTTCCACCGGCTTCTGATACCCAGTACAACCGGATATAATTCATTTCGCCAAGCCCATAATAGGCTGCGGCGTATGTTCCATCTGTTAGTTGTGTAATCGTGTTATCATCTTCGGCAATGTTGAACCAATTCACATTGTCCAGTGAGCCCTCAACCCGAACAACAACATTTGTGACAATTCTGGCAATCACGTATTGAAAAACAACCCGTTCAAATCGGTACTTGTCATCTTGGGAGCGTAAATCAATAACCGTTGAAGCCGTGGCAGCAGCGGTCAAGGTACCAAGTATGAGCGGTACCCCGGTTCCCCCTTGCCTATATGCCTCAGTAATAGCCATTATTTACCTTTCTTCTTTTGTGGTACTTTTTTTCTGGTGGTGGTTGTAGTCTTTTTCTTTGCGGCAGGCTTCTTTGCAGGAGGAACTTTTTTGAGCTCCTCTTCTTCTTTTGTTTCATTCCCAGCGGTAACAGCAGCCTTTCGGATAGCAGCAACAGCCGGGTGTTCATATCGTTTTAATTTTCGTGGGACAGTCAGCCGCTTTGGGATTTTCGATACATCCCCGCCACGGGCATCCTGAAGTTGAACCCGTGAATAGCCAAACATTTTGGGGTGCTGGGCAATCAACATTTCGGCTATATCGTCCGGCACTTCCTGCTTGGCATTTTCAACGGTAAAATGTAGGCGGAGATTTCTTCCCGGAAATTTTTGACAGTATGCCCTGTCTGAACCAAAAGGCATAAACATGATAAGTCGCATTGCGTGGTTCCCCTTCCTTATTTTGGGGAGAGATGAAAGAACAGGGCTTGTCCATATCCCTAAAGAAAATACCCCTCCCCAATTTATTAATCCTCAGTTGTTGCGTTAAGGATTTCATACGCTGAATCACCACTCGCATAAGCAGTTGTCGAGGAGGTTTCCAGTGACATGCAGAATCCATATTCTGCATTTCCGGCTGCGGTCCCTGCTCCCTCAGTCACAACATCAGAGCCAAGGATACCAGGTTCACCGATTGCCATACCAGTCCCATCGTTGCGGAGCCAGACAATCGAACCCTCGCAAGCCACAAGTACCTCATTCGGAACGGTATCAGAAGCAACCTTACTCGTAAATGCGTCATTCTGACAAGCAACACCAAGTATACGTGCATCATTTGCCGTTCCCGTGGCAACCCCGTATGCTGACCACTCCACCGTATCACCGGGCAGAATAGTCGAGCCTGTTGCGATAGGGAAAGCCCTCACAGGGCCAATGACCGGGCCGGTTCCAATGGCGTCACCGTCACCAGTTCCAGTAATAAGGTCGGTTACAATAATCTGGTCAATGTAGACTTTTTCGTCTGAGCCTGTTCCCCGCTGGTTGACAAAACGGAATCCGTCAACATTGGCACGGTTTTCACCACTAATATCAATACAAACCATTGACCACATATCGACAGTGGTTACAGGGACACTAAGAACCGTGCCCCATGTGGTACTATTGCGAATCTGGCAAGTAAGTTCTCCAGCAGTTCTGGCAGCCGTGTCATCGTGAACGAACATGCAAAGCCAATTGAATCCAGACCAGTCTTCATCATTGGGGCGATGGCCAGAGTCAAGAGTGACAGCGGTTCCTACTGTGGTTCCGGCATCTACAAGTTCAATTGCATTTGTCCCAACGCGAAAGTCGGATGCTTCATTGACCGCATTGAAATTTGACGAGTCCTCAATATCCCAATCCGTGACATCCTCACAATTGGTTACGAGGTGAATGGTACTCCCCATCGATGCCCATTTGAAACGCTTGAGCATGTCAAGATTTTGACCGGGGCCAGCCTCTTCCAGATAGCGAAGAAGCCCCTCAGTGACAACAACACTATGCCTGTAGCCTGCACCTGAAGCCATTGTAAAACCTCCTTATTTCGTGATATTGTAAGACCATCCAGCGACGGGCTCAGTCAGATAATCGCGGATACATTTCCACGCTGTCCTCATGGTGGAAACAAGGTACTCATTTCCATACAGAGGCTTGCGGACTCTTTCCAGTGTCATGCCGCGCATAACCCCACGGATGAACGAGGGCTTATGCACCAGAAGGAATTGCGTGTCAATGGTCGTGGTACCGTCATAAATACCGGTATCGTTCTGCATCTCTTCAACATGCTGGGACAGAGTGAAACCAATCCCATCAACACCGGTAAGGGTGCCATTCTTGATCGTGGCAGCAGTACCGAATTTATCCGTTGTCGATACCTGATCAAGGCTCTTGTACTTATTGAACATGTTGGTATTCAGGAGAAGGGTCAAATCACTTGCAGCCAGACCATAAACCTTCATATCCTCAACAAGTGCCCGCAGTAAACCAAGACCGAGCGCGCTTGTCCATGTGGAACCATCCTGTTTCAAGCCGAGGGTGCCATTGGCATCACTTACCATCTTGCGGAGGCCAATCCATGCCCGGCGGGCGTCATCCGTTCCGACCGTGTAGCCGGTATCGAAATGAGTGGTTGAAGTGTCACCATTAATGATAGCCGTATCCATTGCTTTTGCCATTGCTCTTGCAATGCTTGCCTGAAGGACAGGAAGCACAGGAACGATGCTTTCTTCCGTCATTTCATCGCTGACCGGATAATTGGCAATAAGTTTCTTGGCAACAAAGGTCAGGTTGTCAGTACCGGGAGTTGAAGCCCTGTACATTGACGGACTGTTTGACGTTTGCTCCGAGCCAAGGTATGCGGTGCCATCGCTCAACAGAACAGGATAAACGTAAGTCGAGGTTGGCTGCTGGAAAGACTGGAACTGATTTGCCACCATAGCAGCAATTTCCACAAACTCAATCATGCGGGAGCTGTAACCAGTGGGAACCCATTCAAGGCCGCTTCCAGCAGTTTGTGTATTAAGTGCCTTGGAAAGTTCTGACCATTGCTTTTCAAATGTGCCATAGGATGCAAGCTGTGTCGGGTGTACTTTAAGAATGGAGCAAAGGGTGTAAACTTCATCATTCCATTTCTGGAGCCGGATCAGTTCATCGGACTTCCCGGCAGGTTCGTAAAGTGCTTTCTCAAGCCGGAAGACATCTTCAGGAGGAAGCGGGGCTTGCCACGGCACACCGTGGCCGGATACGGATTTCCTGAGAATTGTCCGGACTTCATCTTGCACCATTTTTTTAAGGGAAGTACCTTCGGCAACCTTACCGAAAACCTTCTCCTGACTTTCGCGCATGCTATTGCCAACAAGCCTTCCGATGGCTTCGAGTTCGGCGGCTGAAAAATTTCCGTTACCCATGCTTATTTACCTCCATTAATTGAAGCGAGAGCCTTGGCAATAACTTCCTTGATAACTCCTTCGGCATCCGCGTCGGGTTTTGTTTCCGGGGTCAAGGCAGCCGTCAGACCTTTTTTAAGGGCTGCTGACATTTCATCCTCAGTCAAATTGACCTCGTCCTCTTTCTTTGCAACTTCAGTTTCAACCCCGACAAGTTTCTGAAGGGCTGAAATGGTACTCTTCAACTGGGTCAACGTGGCGGAGCTGAATTTTGCCCCTGCCTTGTCCACCGAAAGAAAAGTAACCGGTTCGACTTTCTCGATGGCATCAAGTCGTTTGCTTATCGCGTCAAGTTTGCCATCCAAAGCTGTAAGAATGGGTTTCAGTTCTTCCATTGCTATTTCCTTTCCTTGATGTTTAATTAGCACAAATTTCCTTTTGTTCGCGGCCTTGTCCACCAAACTGACATGATCAGTTTGGATATTGGAAAGCCTACGTTGCAGATTCAAATCTTGCATTTGAGTAACCTCCTATACTGTAACCTGTGATCCTCCCCCCTTTGACATCTTTCCATATCTGTTCATCAAATACGATAGATCCCATAAGCCATGTCCCTTTCTTGATTTCTTCATTCCCCAATACCATGTCAGCAGGCGCCAAGTATGACTCCACTATTTGATATGCCTCCGGATTGTCTTTCCCGTTGTGCATAAAGTCATTACCCTGCCCCCGGTATTCGAGCATGAAGCGATGGGCCGCCTTTCGGACCTCATCAACATTATATATGTCTCCAACTGATTTTTCTGTTCTGGTGGCATCCAAAACTTCAGGCTCCAGAACCACACCAAGGATGTAATGAAGCTCTTGGCCCTTTGCAATGTGGAAGGAACCAAAGTCCATATCCTCATCCGTTATAATTTCCGAATGGGAAAACTTTTTGCTCTGAGATTCAAAGGCTTCCCCCGTGGATCCCTTTGGCTTTTTCACTTCGAATAAGCCAAGGTAGTCCGCTATTTCTGTGAGACTTTTTTCATTCATGGTCAACCCTTTCATTTTTTCCTGATACTTAATGGCTTATCAAAAGCCTTGTCCATGAGATCCGTGAGGCTTTCTTTTGGTGCTGCTTTTGCTATACTTTTTTTTAATACAGGGACTGAATCCACCCACATATTCAAAATTCCTTTTGAAGTTTCTTCTATTTTGGTAACCTTAAATTTTTGGCCTGCTGCCAAAATAACTTCGCGCTCATCCGGTAAACTTGCCACCGAAGAAATATCCAATCCATACAGGTTACCATTTGATTTGGTATGCACAATAACTTGGTATTCCCCTTTTCCAGCAAACTCTTTGGCTATTTTGGAAGACTTTGAAAATGAGCTCATAGCTTGAAGTTCAAAAGAACCACCGTTAGCCGCTGAATAAAATTCATCAAAATCATATTTTGTAAAACCCATACCCCTGTGTAAAGTAGTCCCTTTTCTTAACGTTTTTTGAGCTACTGTATCCTGCAATAAAAAACTCTGCTGTTCAGCGTAGGTTAAAGTTTTCCCGGCAAGTTTTTTAGTTCGGCCGGATTTATATGCCTTACGCAAGAAACCTGAAGAAGTGGTAAAATCATTTATAATGTTCAACACTGGTGCACGGACTGGTGATTTTGGTACGACCTTACCTTGGCTAATACTTGATACTACCTGTGGTAAGGTCTTGAGGTCATAAAAATCTCCAGACAAATTTGTGTGGTCAGTTGAAATATAATTTGTACCACCCACGGATGGTTTCGGTGTAGGTTTTGGTATAGGCTTCGGTGCCACAGTAGGTTGCGCCGAGGGTTTGAATTTCCCTATCACCGGTATTTCCCCACATTGGCAACCTATGACATTTTCAGGACTGCCAGATGAATCGCCGGGGTACATTAACTCCTCCCCGTCCACAATAAAAGGTTTGCCCAATGGTACAGGAGGGCCAGCCGCCGCAGCAGCATGAGCATCCCGTGGGTTGCTCGAAGTGGTAATCCATTGCCGTTTGCTGACAACTGAAGATTTCAAATACCCGTCATGTGTGGCCTGATTAAACGCCCGTGTGGTTTCTGTTTGGGCAATCCGTTTGGCCATCCAGTTAGGGGTACCACCCGGCAAAGTCCCTGATTGGAATCGTCGAACTATTTGAGCGGTACTTTCCCCCAACTTTGTAGCCTTGTGATATTCAAGTACAAGTTTTGTGCGAACCGTTTTTGACATTGTGACTACCTGTGTCATGGACTCCTCAAGGATAACCTTTTCAGTTGCAGCATATCCAAGCATGGCAAGGTCGTCTGGTGTCAATTCCTTTTCTACCAATACCGGCAATGGCTTCCCATAAAGTTCTTGCACATCTTCCAGCGCAAAGGTAAACCCATTCCGAATAACCGTTCGATAAGATGCCTTGGTACTATTCCTGAATATTGCGGTAATCCTTTTTTCAGAAGCGATCCCGGAAACGCCTCGTCCAGATATACCAGAGGCCGACGCAGACATGGCTTGTCGGATAGCTTTTTGATAAGCTATCTCAAGTTGTTTTTCGGAACTCTTGCGCCGGTTCATATATCTACGGGCAAATCCTTTTTGTCCGGGAACCACTAGGCTTCCTCCCCTTCAAGGTCGTCACCGGGGAAACCACGGGGGCTCGTCGGTGGCGGGCCACCGGTGCCGGGGGCCGGTTGTCCATTTTCAGGAAGCAACTCTCCACCTTCGCCCTCATCGACCGGCGGTGCAAGCACAGCATCAAGAGGCAAAAGGTTTGCGGTAATGAATCTCATCTTTTGGTATGGATCATCCTTTTCAACTTTGAACCCCATGCGATGCCTGTATTCGCCAAGCGTAATCCCCGCGCGTTCAAACATCCGGCTCAGTCTTTCCTCCCGCTCCTTGACCGTTTCCTCAAGGGCGGAAATGTCAGACATGTCAAATTTACACCAAAGCTTTTTGTCATACGGCCGAAGTATCGAACGGGTTATTGTCCCAGCAATCCGGCTGACCTTTGGCGGAAGGGTTACACGCCAAAATATTCTGACCTGTTCCTTGGCCGTGGAATAATTAACATCATCGAACATACATGCCAACACCTGGGGGACGCCATAGCCAGCGAAGACCCGTTTCATGATGCTCTTTTCCATTTCAGCAAAGTCCATATCCCTGCGAGCTTCGGAAAGAATCCGGACATCCATACCACTGTCAAGCAGGACAGGAAGTCTTTTTCTTTTTGGCCCACCGAAAGATTGACGCCATGTCTGAGCAAAGCGTTTCTTCATTCCTTCCGACATAGGGCCAACGCCTTTGCTAATGTCGGCATTGTGGGTCATAATCAAATCGGGACGGGCTTCATTTTCAAAGTATGATTTGGTATATGTTTGCCGATGGAGTTCTGTCACAAGGGAAGTCTGCAAAGGTTTGATAGCTGACATACCATAAAATTCAGACGTTGGGTTGGCATATTTGAAATGGGCAAGTTGTTCCGGGTAGAATGTTTTACTTGAGCCGTCAGCAAGTTTGTATTTATAGAATGCAATCTTTCGGATTGCATCTTCTTTGATAGTAATAGGGACAGGGTCTATGCTGTACATGTTGATTGGCAGATTCCCAACACTGCCATACTTTTCCCAATATCCATTGCCGGTAAGTTCCAAATCAATTGCGGTATCCTCAACCATTTCAGGAAGCCCGTCATATTCATTTGGATTTTCAAAGAGATCAAAAACCGGGCCTTCTTCAATTACGTTTGGGTTGTCCTTTTTCCCGGAACAAATTTGAACGGGAAGGGATCCAATCGATGTGCCAATTATATAAGCCGCCACGTAAACCCAGAGGACTGCCGAATAAACTTGAGCGAAGGCTTTGTAATCCCCATCCTGCGGGACAACGTCAAGCCCCCGAAGCATGTTGGTCAGGAGGGGCCATGTCTTCGATTTCTTTAATTCGGTAAAATCGTTGGAGAAGTCATCTTGGTAATCCCCAATGATGGGCCGTTGGTTTGGGATTTCAATCCCCATGTTACCTGCTGACTTTTCCACAAAGTCTTTGAAACCCATGTTAAACTCCGATCATTCCGACAGCTCTTAAAATGATTATGGCAAAAACAAACGCCATTCCTATAACAGCCGAGGCGCAAAGGCTTCCAATAAATATTGCACCATGCCACCAAACCAATTTGCCGATAGTCGTTACTTGCTGTTTCTTTTCCCCGACAAGTACCATATAAACGGTGTAGCCAGCGAAAGCAAAATAGGCAACCATGTACAGGCCGAAAAATAAATGTGCGATCCAAGTCATGATAAATTTCCTTCCAGTTTAATTAAAAAATGGGGTTACCAATTCATCAAAACCCCCACGATCAGGCATATCAACCAAATCATCAAGATAGGTGGTCGGAACTTTCTCTTCCATTCGGCCATCTGTTATGACTGGTGGGCCATCGACAGGATCCATTACATCGGGGGAACAAAACGCCATAAGTTTGAACGCCCCGGATAAAGCATCCACTTGATCGTCATGCACCCCAACATCAAATTCAATGCATTCCTCAATAAACGAATCGTTCCAAAGCCCTTTGACAAGATACAATTTGCCCATTTCCCCACGGGCAATAACAGGGTATGACCGGATCCGTTTACTTGTGACTTCCGGGATCCCGATCATGTTAGCATTCAGCAATGCCGTGTCGGTCATAACTTGCTGCACCATTCCATTTTGTGGCCCTTGGTTTCCTATTCCGGAGAAAACCGTATCAGGTTCAGCGGCGGCGGTATGGATCATCAGGTTGCGTATCTTCGGCCATTCCGCCTTGAGATAAATTCTACTGTCAACATAAACATTGGCATTTGAATCATGAGCCACCCGGACAGAGCACGTCCAGTCTGCTGACTTTTTCTCAGTCACGGCCAAGTCCCAGAACCGGTACCAACTCAAATTGTTTGGGGGCTTGTCGATAATATTGAAATAGCTACGTTTGAACAGGAGACCTTCAGCCGGGCGAGGTTGCCCTTGGTACAGGGAGTAGAAATTATATTCCCCGGATGTTTGCTTGAGGTTTTCAATCATTTTCTTTGGGAACTTCTCCGGCCATAATGGTTCCCCTACTTCACGGTGGAGCAGGTCATTCTCTTCAGCGATGGCCGGCAAGCAAATGTATTTGAAGTCATGGTTCTTTATAAGCCAGCCGGCAAGATCATCCTCATGCCAACGGGTCATTATACAAATTACTATGGCGTCAAGGTGCAAACGGGTTGCGAGGGTTGACCGGTACGCCTCTTTCAATCCTTCCCGGAAAGTATCACTGTCAGCCTGCATCCTGTTTTTTATTGGGTCATCAATCAGAAGCAGCTCTGCACCCTTGCCAGTTATACGGCCATTGATCCCAGCACCAATAAGTTCCCCTGTGTTGGGAGCCACAAGCTCCCACCGATTGGCAGCCCGGCTGTCCTTTGACAATTGGATACCCGGAAAGATATTTTGATAGGCCGGGCTGTCAATCAGGTTTCGTATTTTACGGGAGAAGGTTATGGCATGTTCATCGTTATATGCGGTAACAATTACAGAGTGGTTTGGGTTGTTGCCAAGATACCATGCCGGGAAGTGGGTGGATATCTGGAGGCTCTTGCCATGTTGCGGCGGCATATGCACGCAAAGGCGCGTCCAACCCTTCTCCCGATTCATTGCCCGGCTTAGTACCTTTGACATAAAATCATGGTGTAACGTGGGAAGGTACCCAGGCATAGTTTGCCCGCTGAATTCAATGAGGGACTTGCTGCCTTTGACACGTTTGGCCTGCTCCTGCCGAATCCTCATGGCATTCCGGATCATGACTTCTTTTTCAAACGCTGCTGGGGTTGGCTTCATTTTGTCCCATTCGCGGTAAGGCTTGTCTTGCCCATTGCGATATCAATTTCCTGCTTGGTAAATTGTACGGGCTCAACTTCAATTGTGATTTGACCGGCAGCAAGCATGGCATCAAATTCATCCATGCCCTGTTTAACTTCAGGGCCTTGCATCAACTTTTCAAGAAACTTCGGGTCACGCCTTATTTTAGTGTAGTCCATGATTGTTGCTCCGGTAAGTTTTTTTGTAACTATGCCCCGGCGAATAAGGATACCTGTGTCAGTATCGTATGATAAACTTGGTACAGGCTCCCCGATGGAAATGTACAGGACATCAGAACTGGCATCATAATCAAGTAGAAGTTTCATTGATCCCCCTTCGTTATTTTTATCCGGGAGTAAGTTTCCTGTATGGAAATCGGGGTGCAATATTATAGGACACTCCCATAAGCCCAAAGCCCAAATGATTGCCCCGATGGCAATTGTAGAGCCTAAACAGTACAGCATTTCAATAAGGGTCATGATTCTTTCCCATTCCTTGCAGCGGCTTTCAGGGCCGCTGCTGCTTTTACTTTCCCCCATCCTGATAGCTTTAGATCAGGATGGTCATATTCAACACTTGCCGGATTTCATCAAACAAGGTTTCCGTGGGTACTTTGCCTTTGCCGTGGCAGGCGAAGCAGGTCAGCCGGACATCCATGTTCCCTTTGCGAACGATGCGTTCCCCTTCCCCGTGGCATACTTTGCAAATCTCTGTTTTGTTTTTCATGATACTGGTTCCTTTACCTTGCTCCTTGGTGCTGTCGCTTGATCTTGTTTTACGTGGAAGGCCACATCAGAATAATTTCACTTCTCGAATACTCTTCGTGTGACTCAAGGCCCACAAGCACCACATCACAATAGAATCCACCTCCTGGGCTGACCGGTCTTTCCCAAAGCATTATATTGAACCGCAAGATGGTGCCCCCGTCTTCATTAAACAGGGAGCCTATACACCCCACATTGCTTCCCGTCCCATTGCCTTTATTTGTTACAACAATCCGAAGGTGCGGGTGGTCATAGATCCCGGTTCCTTTTTCAACTCGATGGATGACAAAGTGGGCTGCCTCTTCAATCAGTTCCGGCCCAACTGGGTTATTTGCCGAGCAAGCCATGCAAAGGGTCACAAGCAGGGCAATTGAAAACCGTAATCGTTTAGTTTGTGCAGCCATGATATTTGTCCTTTTTAACGCGTCACCATTATCTTTATCAGTGGTGAAGCTACCTTGCCCGGTGCATCAAATGATTGGTGCGTTGCCATTTGACATTCAGTGGCATTTTGTTAATTGGCATGCTTGTCGCAACTTTGTGGTTGCGACGCTGGCTGAGGTTTGGGTTGTAGTCCCATTCGGCCCAGTCATACATTGGCTGCCTTCCTGAATTGGTGTTAATTTTGCAAAGGTTCAAAAACGGGTGGGAATTTTTGGTGGGGCATCCTAGCCCTACCCACAAACCCCCTGCGATTTATCACTACCCCCCTGCCCCGTCCCTTGCCTCATGTCCCTTGTCCCGGTACAACCCTCCCACAAATAACGTGGCCAGCGGTGGGGTTGGTCTTTTTCCCTGACCATCCCCCCGTAGGGGGGATGCTTTACCCCTCCTGCAAACTTGCTGAAATGGATTCAAGGTAGTAATCCAGCTCTTCTGGGGTCATATTCTCCAAGTCTGAGGCATTCATGTCCTTTTTGACGTTCAAATTCATGGACAACGACCGCTTCACATCAAACCCTTTCCACTTGCCAGCCATCTCGATTGCCTTGAGTTGCACGCCATGATCAGGGCCTTCCCGGCTATCAACTACCACGCCCTTGTCAGTAAAGTATTGAACCTTGGTGGCATCAGTCTTCTTCATAAGTCGTTGTGCGATATACTCATCCGTCAACCCTGCTTGGTCAAGGATCTGTAATGTGTGGGATCCCAGAT
>Ga0307928_10003448_pt1 | contig 12060 bp, 11 predicted proteins | sample AceLakmetagen232_FD_201815 | JGI IMG/M metagenome (GOLD analysis project Ga0307928, IMG submission 201815) | Saline water microbial communities from Ace Lake, Antarctica - #232 | ecosystem: Environmental > Aquatic > Non-marine Saline and Alkaline > Saline | place: Antarctica: Ace Lake... | reverse complement strand
GGTAAAGGGACTCAAACCTGCCAAACATTACCCAATTGAGGGAAAACAATGAGCGTCTCAAAGAAAGACTTTAAGCGCATTTTACAAAGCGTCATAGAAGTTAACGACAATGCTGTGGTAAATGTCTTACTGATGATATACGAGCGTCAGACATACGAAGAGCAAGTCAATCAAGATACAATAGAAGATAACGGCATGGGATTCAATGGAACAGACGGAGAAATTTTGTCCTCTTTCTCTGCGCAATATCTTCAAAAAGGATATCTATCCACAAAGCAGATCGAAATGGCAAGAAAGAAAGTAAAGAAGTATTGGGGGCAAGTTCTCTCGATCTTGGGAAACGATCTCTCCACGATCACAACCGATCCTGGCACAACAGAACACGACATAACAGAATACAACCCACAAGCAGAACAAAAAGAACCAGAAGCACAAGAAACAGATTTGTATCTTTGGAAATAATTAAGTAAACGTCGGGCGGGAATTTCCCGCCCTCTTTTTTTGGAATGACGAAACAAACAAACAAGTTATGCCAAAGCAGGAGTAAACAGCATGACAAGTATTATTTTAATCGTATTTTAAAGTGTCGATAATTGTATATCGGAAATTTCGTAATTTGGATTTTCACAGCAGTTCACAGAAAGTGGGAAATCTATTGTCGGATCCACTTCGAGATCGTGACCACAGTTGGAACATTTAATCGTCATGGTATCTATGTCAACATTAACATCCGTCATAATATCAAGATTGTTTTAACTCTATTAATATTTTTATACTATTAACTCAATTCAATAATCTATGAAACAAATTTACGATGCCGAAGATTTAAAAATATAATAAATTCTCAAGGTGTTTCTCTTGCATCGAGTGTCAAAATTACAGAAGGTGGAATTATACACTCTTACAGTCTCAAAAGATCAACTTGAATTAATGTTCAAGCGAACTGGTCTTTTGGTTAGAAGTATTGAATTGAGCAAAGATTCTATAATTGTGGATCTTGATCCTCCAAATGAATTTGTGAGGCCTAAACAATGATTGAAAAATGCCCAAAATGTAATTGCCGATTGATCATAACAAATACCGCGAAAGTCTGTAACGCCTGCGGATATTCAGTGACAATTGGTAAAGCAAATACATCAACGAATGATAGGTTATATCGATGACCGAGAAAGAACATTTAACATCCGATGAAGCCAGTTTTCTATATGAGAATACTGATGTTTTTATCGAACAGGTTAGAACGATCAAGGGAGATAATTTCTCTTTAGATGAGCGCGGATATCTCAGAGATATCTATCATCAATTTTCTTTAATACCTCGTGAAGATCGTAAACCGACAATAGTGGTGTTATATTGTTCTCGTAAAGTTGAGAAGACCGAAACTATAATCAATTTGATGTTAATTCCTGAGATGCTTTTGGATTATTTTACATTCACTTACACAGCGCCCAGGGGACAGCAGATTTCCGATTTCTCAGTTAAAAGATTCACTGAGGCAGTGACAACATCCAAGAACGGAATTATTGATGCTAAACTTAGGCGTCCTACCAGTGTCTCTCACAAGATGTTTACCGCTGATCCTGACGGTAAGTGGTTCAATCACTTGTATTTATATTCCGCTTGGGGAGATGCCGCCAGTTTGCTTGGGCAAGAGGGAGATGGTGTTGCTTGTGATGAGTTTCAAGATTTCGTTCCTGGGACTCTTCCAAAGATTATGGAAATTGTCACATTATCTAAATACAAATGGATTGTAATCTCTGGAACCGCTCGTGATGAAGGGGACGACTTTCATAAAACGTTTCAAAAATCTGATATGAGGGAATGGGAAGTCACCTGTATTCATTGTGGTCATAGGCAGTTTTTAGAATTCGAATCTACGATACAAGGAAAAGAAGGAGATTATTATAAAGGGTGTGCACGGTGTAAAAAAGAACTTGATATTGGTGCGGGTCAATGGAAAGCGACTAACGAAGATAAATCACAATTTGTGGGTTATCATATCCACCAGTTAATGCATCCAGTAATAACTGCGAATGAGATCATGCTCAAAAAAGAATATTACGAAAGCGAAAGATTATTTTTTAATGAGGTTTTAGGACTACCATATTCTGGTGGGAGTAGACCTGTAACAATTGCCGAAATTCTCGCTTGTTGTGATAAAAAATTGAAATATAAATTTCGTGATGAGAGTGCTGGTAATGTAGGCGGTATGGACACAGGGAAGCAACATACAATAACGATAATGTCAAAAGATAAAGTCATATTACATCAAGAAGTCGTTGACACAACGCGATATAAAACAACTCAGGATGAGGAAGAACATGTCGCGAATGTTATCAAGCGTTTCAATTGTTCAATCTTTGTAATTGATTGGGGTTATACTGGTCAAATTTTTATCAAAGATTTACAAGTTCAATTTGGAGATCGAGTCCGTGGATGTCGTTACGGAACAACGGATGTTACAAATTGGATGAAGTATGAGGAATTCGAAAAAGTTGGCAAACAAAAGATACCGATATATCGGTATAATGTATTCCGTTCCATCGCGATGGAGGTCGTGATGGAAGCGTTTCAAAAAAAGAAGATAACAATACCCTACGCTGTCGATGGCGGTACAAGGGATATGGCCGAAACGACGTTCACGAACTACACAAATGTTACAAGCAATGCAGAAGATAAATTTGAAAAAAAGGAGTATGAAAAGAAACGATCACGAGAGCAATATACCATGTATGGGCGATCAGGCCCGGATCATTTCTTTCACACTATTGTTTATTGTTTTATAGGGTTGATAAGACAACGTAAACGTGGCGTTTATGTGAAGAGTGTTTAATTATATATGCTCTTATACTGTACTCTATTTTTCACTTCGTAAACGAGTTTAGATATCTTTATGCGGTCATAACCAAATAGTTTATCACAAACATCAACAACATTAACATGCTCATTGTGTTCCAATAACTCTTCGACCACTACGCGCTCTGGTGATTTTCTTGTCATTTATTTTCTCCCCTTTCTTACAATTCCTTCGAGTTCATTTTTCGGATGTAGTTCGTCGTATTTGATCTTTACAGAACAACCAGCACATCCGTACCATTCAAACCTATGCTTACACAAAATGTCCTCTTTACAACATCTTCCAGTCTCGTATGATGTCGCAATAACTGTTCCGGTTCTTGTTGCATAAAAATAATAATATTTTAGATAATCTTCATCTATGAGATCGATATCCACAATATTATTTCTCGCTTCATATATTGGTATAAGTCCATTGTCGGCTCTCTTATTATACCAATTTACCAAGGCCGTTTTCATTTCTTCTATTGTCGCCATAAGATCGACTCAAGGTATTAAACAATCTTCACAGATGTTAAGACTGTGGCAGTAATCAGTTGAATCTTTGGAGATTTCTATTTTGTCTGAATTGACATAATGATCCCCAGCGTCACACCAAATTTGTTTCATCTAACTTAATGATTTTACAACTATAAATAAATTTCGTTGTGACACACACAAATCCTGAATATTATCAGATTTTAAATTAGGTTCTACGAAATTTAATAATTTTTATCTTGTGTTAATATTCACAAAATAATTATAATTACCTAAACCAAGACTTTATGATAGGTTACATGACGGAAGCCACTCATAGAGTCACTCTAAGAAACATTACATCAAAAGATGTTTATTCACTCGCAGATTATGGAAGCGATTACTGGCAACAAGGTGAGGCAATCTCACCAGAAGTTTCGAGACAACTACTCCGAGACATTGCGAATGGATCACAAACAGTGGACGCGATCTTGAGACACATGACATTAGATATTTCTAATGCTGGTTATAGATTTGTCCCAACAAATGGAATGAAAGAACCGTCAGAAGAACAACACCAAAAATTAATTCAATTTTTCTCTAAACCAAATCCAGATGATGTATCTGAAGAGTGGTTAGAAAATTTCGTTTACGATTTGCTTCTCCAATCTGATGCATTTTGGGAAAAATCAGGAACGGGTGATGACTATATCGAAGATGGAAATAAATCATACTTTGGTGGGGATCTTATTGCCATTTGGCATATTGATTCAGCGGATATGTTTATCATTGCGAATAAAAAAACTGGTCAATTAGATACAACCAGTCTTGCGATGTCATACAAACAAAAAGTTGGATCTAATGTGGTCAATTTTCATTCTGATAAAATTATTAGAGTCTCACGATTTAAAAAGGGTCGCGCGTATGGACAATCCCCTTTGTTATCTTTGTTAAATATTCTTGCTGGTCAGATTAATTTAATTGGATATATCGGTGAATTATATGCTGGTAATATTCCAAAGACTCTTGTTAATGCTGGTGATCTCGAAGAGGAAGAAATGGACTTATTAATTGCTTCTATTCAGAAGCAGTTAGAGAACGCTTCCAATCCGTTTGGGTTACTCACTATCAATGTTCCTAATGGGTTTCAATTGCAAAGACTTATGGACACTCACGAATCTGGACAGTTCTTGGAGCAATTGCGTTTTTATCGGGAAGAGATATGCGCAATGTTTGGTATTCCTCCGTCTAAGATGGGTTGGGCGACTGCTGGGAAACTCGGAAGTTCTGAGAATGGAGAGGACACTTATTACGATAACATAGAAAGAATCCAGCACAAGGTCGCAAAAGCAATTTACAATGGAATAATTCTTACATTAGAATGTCCAGATTGGACTTTACAATTCAATGATATAAGACCAAGAAAAATAAAACTCTTATCTGAAGCGCGGGCAAAAAATGCCAGATGGGTTCAGGTTATGAGGCAGGAAGGTCTTGCATCACCAAATGAGATGAGAGAGATTGGAGAACTCGGTCCGATAGAAGAAAATTGGGCAGATGATCCAAGATATCCAAGTCCTGTAATTGCGTCAAGAAGTTCTGGAGAAGAACCAACAGATGGCGAAGAGCCAGAAGATGAAGATGAGGAAGATGATGGCGCATCCAAAGTTATTTATTATCCATACAACAAAAAAAAACTCAAAAAACGAAGTTTATAAAGGCAACTGATGCACCATCAAAAGAGCAAATAGCATTCCGTAATAAATTAAAGCGGTATAAAGTTGGACAAATTCCTTTAATTCGGACTTATATGATCAATGAGTTTGCTGATGAAATTCACCGAAGATTAATGAACATTTTATTTGATATTCAAAAACAAAAATCTGTAATGACAGCAACCCAATACCAAGAAGCACTTAAAAGAATTGACAAAGAACTTGGCATTTTGGGAAAAGAAGGTTGGAAAGGAATGAAAACTCCAACCGAAAAAGTGTTTATGAATACCATTGAGTGGGTTGGAACTCAGAATGGGATAGGTTTATCTATGAACACTCCGGACCGTGCTGTGATGACTCATTTCCAGAATGAGTATTTTCCACCTGCATTTGAACGAATGACCACAGGAGAAACACCTTACAATTACAAGAATACTGTTAATAGAATTTTGACGCTTTCACTTGATGAGCATTGGAATTGGACTAAGACGATCAGGGAAATGGACTCATATTTGAGCACACAAGGAAAGAACTTTCCAAGATGGATGCACGAAAGAGTTATTCGATCAGAACTTAGCAGGTTTGTCACCGAAGGTCATATTCGAGGACACAAGAAATTAGGATTTAAAAGGTTTCGAAGATTAGAAACAGAGGACGAAAAAACAAATGTAGATTTGTGTCTTCCATACAACAATACAATTTATGATGCCGATGAGGCCAGTGGAATTATTCCTGCGCATCCTAACTGCCGTGGAGATATGACTCCAGAACCTAATAAGGAGGCGAAGTGATGGCTGGTTGGGGAGCAACTTCAAATGTCCGAGCGGTGGCAAGAGCCTTCACTCAAGCATCAAAAGAAGCAGAAAAGAAGTGTGCCAAAAAAAATCTTAATCTTGCCGCCAATATATTAAGAAAAGCAAAACAAAACGCTCCTGTCGGTGAATCTGGAAATTTAAGACGATCAGGCAGAATTGAAACAAAAGGTCCAACGACCTCTTTGTATTCACAAATATGGGTAGTATTTGGTGGGCAAGGAACTGGAGTCGATTACGCAACTTACCAAGAATTAGGAACTTCCTTTTTCTCTGGAAAATTTTACCTATTACGAGCAGTTAGAGAATACGCTCCGAAGTTTTTACCTGCTAACAGAGAAGGGTTTGAAGAGGCTTGGGACAAAGCGGTAGTAAGAGCAAGTATGTCAAAATTAATTTAGAAGGTGATTCAAATGAAATCAGAATATAGAGCGATGGTATCAGACGAGCCAAACTTCCTTTGGCAAAAACAAGTATGGCAGAATAATAACGGAGTCAGATCAGTCGGAGGAGAAACAGAAGATGGAAGGATCATCGATAGTTCCATTCGATTTGATAAAGATGAAAAATACGGATGGGATGAAAAAAGTATCAAGAAATGGCTCAAGAAAAAAGGATATGATATGATATCTCTGAAGTCTGTTAAACCAAAAGATTTTGAAGTTTGGGAAGGACGAGAAGCCAAAATAGATTTCAAAATACTCAGTGATTTAAATATTGTAAACAAAGAAAAATACAAAGAAGGTGAGGACTTAATTGTTGAGGGTATAGTTAATAGCGATTCCGTGGACGCACATGAGGAAATCGTTGACCCAGAAGCGGTTATGGAATCTAAAGATTTCTTTATGAAGTTTCCAACATTTCGTTTGATGCACCAAGCAGACCCAATTGGGAAAGTATTAGACATTTGGCAAAAAGGAAATCAAGTTCTTTCAAGAATGAGAATTGATGGCGAAGAAATCAAAACAATTAAAAAAGTTTTGAAGGGAACATTGGCGGCTTTCTCAATTGGATTTCGAGTTCTTAAAGTTGAGCAATTTTGTCCAGACAAAGATGAAAAAGGGAATCTAAAATGCTATTGGAAATTTACAAAGATTATGCTTGTAGAAATTTCACTTGTGGATTCGCCAGCAAATAGAGACGCGGTGATGACAAGAAATTATTATAAATCTTTGATCGCTCCAAAATGGGTTGAAGATCAACAAGTTACAGGTTATAAAACTACTTCGATAATCGATCCATCCGAAGTTGATGAAATTGAAATTGACGATGAGGATGATGAATGTGAAGTTTGTAATTCTATAGTGTTAGAAAAGGCCGAGGATCGAGAATGTGAGTGTATCGAATGTGGGAATACAATCAAGACCACAAAGCACTGTAAAGATTTAAAATGTGCAAAGTGCGGAGGACAAATGCGCAATAAAGCAAGACCTGGACCTGGACAAAAAACGAAAATTGACTCACCAATAAAAAAGAAAAAATTGAAAACCAAAAATGGTTCTGGTGTTAATATTCACAAAATAATTATAAATAAGCCATTTAGTGATTTGGATACCAATAAGTTAGATAAAATAATAAGAGGTTTTGAAATGTCTGAAGAAAGCGAAGATCAAGAGATTACCCAAGATGGCGCTACCGATGAAATTCCAGAGGTTGTCGCACCAGTGAGCGAAGAACAGCCAGAGAATCCTGAAGTGGAAGTGTCCACTGAGGATAAGATTCTCGCTGTTATGCAGAAAATGACGGACAAACAGGATACATTTGAAAAAGAAATCCAAAAAATGAAAATGTCCGCAGAGGAAAGAGTTGCCCAGGAAGCACTTGATAAGGCAGTTGAGGAAAAATTAATTGCCAAAAATGCAGAGATGGAAGAAATGAAAGTCAAGTTTGCAGAACTTGAAAAGAAACAGGCTATCCAAGATGAAGTCCAGAAGCAACTCGGCAAACTTTCTCCAATAAAACAGAGTCTCAGCGCAGATGCCCCAGATGAGAATGGAGATGACAAATATAACAATCTCATGCCTGGAATCGACAAGTCGAAACAGCAGGCATACAAAGACACAGCAAAGATCCTCCAGTCGTATGCATCACCTATTGATGAGGACTAAAATAGTTACTGAAAATTCATGATTATAACTCTACTAACAGAGGTGTAAAAATGTCCAAAACAAAAATACCTGGCGTAGATAACGCCAAATCGTCACTTGACGGGAGCACCAATTATGGTTCTCAATTTCTCCCAACAGAGGTATCGCGTGATATTATCAGGCGAGTCTGGGAGGAATCTTGGGTAAGAAAGACCGTGACCAACATCGTAATGAAAACACAGACCTTAAAGATACCAAAAATATCAACTGGTATCACGATGCAGGGAACGACAGACAACGCCGACGATCCTGAAGCCGACGAATCAAGACATGTTACGACCGAGATCGAACTCGAAATGAAGAGCATTATTGGTAATGCTCCAATTCAGAAAAAGTTGATCGCTTACGCAGTTGAGTCCATGATGCCTGCATTAATGGATGATATCCGTATGTCCGTCGCTGATACTGAAGAGGATGTATTTGTCAATGGTGACACAACTTCAGGAGCGAGTAACATCAACGGGCTTTATGATGTTACAAATTTCCCTAATGGGGTAATTACTCGTGACCCAAGGCTTGAGTTAGATGGACTTCGAAAGATGGCTATCGATGCCGCCAATACTGTGAACGCCTCAGGTGCCAGTTTGACAAGTTCACACATTCGGTCCGCGTTTGCTCAACTCGGCAAATATGGTAAAAAGAAAGAAGAGGTTACAATTGTTGTTTCCAATTCTGTCGAAACTATCATGTATGGCTGGGATGAACTCAAGACATTGGATAAATATGGGCCAAAAGCGACTGTGTTTACTGGTGAAATCGGTAAACTCTACGGAGCAACCGTTATCTCCACCTCTCTATTGTCAGATACTCTGGGAGCAACTGGACTGGAGAGAAATCAGAGCACAGGATCTTCCGCCGATGATAAAACCGTGGTTCTTGTTTTCAATAACAGGTCACCGATCATTGGCAATCCGATAAAAGCCGACAGAAAGTTCAAAATTGAAATTGACAACGAGCCCAAAAAGGACAGGATCGTTCTCATTCCAAAAGAAGATTTTGCATTCTCCAATAGGTATGATGAGGCAATTGCCCAGATCATAAACGTCTTGCCAGGGACCTAAATCTGGTTTAATTTAGCCCCTCCTAAATGGGGGGGCTTTTCTTTATTTACGATCATTCACAATTCACAAAATCCTTTTCTTGAGGTGTTATATTGGCAAAGTTTGCAAATAGAAAAACAATCTATGTAACTGCCGAAGATGGTGTTACTGGAAGAACCTGGTTTGGGGTAGACCCAGATGGAAATAATGGAGCACTTGGTAGAGTCAATGCCAAAAATGTCAAGGTCGCTAATACAGACGGCGCCAATAACGCTCGTTATCAACTGAACCATCGAACTGGTGATTTATCAGCGACAAACTCCGATGTCATAGACGCGACTAAAACAGATCGTAATGACGAAGGAGATTTCCAATGTATTTCTTATGCTGGCATTGGCGGTGATGTCTCACTTAGAATAACTATTGAGTGGTGATTCCAATTTGGCTGACTGGCAACACAATTATTTCGGAGAACATGCATCCGATTCGGCTTGTTTGTCTTACGTAACAACCGAAGGTTACTCTCCAAACAATCTTGGCACTATAGTTTATTATAATAGTAAAAATAATAATCTTCGTGTTTTTGTTTCTGGAACTTGGTATGACTTAACGAATGTTGTAGGATCAGATAAAGTTTCCATTGACGCTGGCGCAACCCCTGGTTATATTGGTGCGACTTCTGGAACTGGAGTGTTAAGGACCGATGCCTCGATTGCATACGCAGACGGTGGAGACTTTGTTACACTAAGCGTAGACGAGACACAGTTGGACCATGACTCGTTGAATGGCGTCGCTAATTCTACGGCTCACACTAAGTTTTTATTACTTGACGGAACACGAGCAATGGCAGGAGATTTGGATTTAAATGGTAATAAACTTCTGTGTGATGTAGATGGCAATACATACATTGATACCTCGGTTGATGATGTTCTGAGTTATTACATTGGAGCAAATGAATTATATTCAATGGCAAATGATTCAATGAACATCTATGAAAGTAAAGAATTAAGATTTTGGAATCCAGCAAGAGCCGAACATAGTATTATTTGGAGAGATGATGATTACTTTTATATTGACACTGTTGTTGATGCAAATTTATTATTAATGGTTAATGGTGTATTAATTACCACTATAGATTCATCTGGGCTTATAATGGATCCGGCAATGACAATTGAGTTTGCTTTAGGGACTTCTATTAATGAATTTTCAACCGATGGAACGATGGCCGGAAATAGTGACGACGCAGTTCCAACAGAAAAAGCGGTGGTGACTTATGTTGATGCCACAGGTATTCCAAGAGATGAATGGTTAAGGAGTGGATTCGAAGATCGAACTACGTCAACATTAACTTGGACCGATGCAGGTCCTGATTATACATTATCGATTCAGCCAACTGGTGCAAATTTTGATTATTGGCATCAAGGAATTAAATATACAACTACCGGAGATACTGTCCAGATAGATAACACCAAAGAGGGAATACATTTAATTTATTATGACGGAGCAACATTGACAGCGTTTGCAAATCCAGACTATGATGATGTCCGAGATGTAATTATAAATCAAGCACTGGTATCAATTTTGTATTGGGATACATCTAGTACAACTGCAATTTATGTCGGTGAAGAACGTCACGGTAAAAGTATGGCCGGAGACACTCACGCACTAATACACTTCACGGACGGACTTTCATATCTATCCGGTCTTGGACTTAATACTTTCGCGATTGATGGTGCTGGTGCAACTGCCGATGCCCAATTTGGAGTGGACGCAGGGAGTGTATCTGATGAAGACATATATATTCCAATTAGTGCTGTTCTGTCTACTACAGGTTTGCCAATATATTATATGCTCAATGCTGGTGAATGGCAAAAGCACACTGAGGCAGGGTTCTCAGTTAGAACGGTTGATGGAACTAATGGGACAAGACTTGCTTATAATCAATATATAGCACCTAATTGGCAATTAACAGACGTTGGCAATAACGATTTTGTTTTATGCCACGTATTTGCGACAACAGAAAAAGACTATCCTATGATCGCGATCATGGGACAAAATAAATACACAACAAAAAAGAATGCAAGAAAAGGAGCACTAACAGAGATTTTCAGTTTAATATTAGACAGTATTTTATTTCCAGAGATCCGGCCAATCGCCACTGTAATTTTTCAGACTTCATTGGGATACGCAAGTGCCGTGAATGGTAGAGTGGTATCAACCGATGAAGGTGATGATTACATTGATTGGCGAAACGAGGTCATTAGTAGAACTGAAATGTCAACAACTGACCACGGATCATTATCTGGGTTGTTAGTGGACGATCACACACAATATTTATTGGCAGATGGGACAAGAAATGTGTCAGGCAATATGATCTTTGATGGTGGCCTTGATATTGGAAATGGATCATTAATCAATTTTTGGAATTTAATGAATACTGAATTTGGAATGATTTATCGTGGCGATGATTATTTACACATTGATTCTGGTAATGGTGGAAATTTATCACTTGAAAATGACGGAACTGCCGGTGTTATTTTAACAGATTCAATATTAGAGATGCAAGCCGGGTTTAATTTTGATCTCAATGGTAACAAGTTAATATTAGATTTAGATGGCGATACTTCAATAACTACCGACACTGATGACCAAATAGATTTTGAAATTGTAGGAAAAGATTTTATAATTTTCAAAGATGCTGAATATACTTTTAGAGGTGATTCATCCGATGTATATTTATATTTTGAAGAATACAGTTCTAATACTGCTCAAATGTCAAGACTCAAGTTCCGTAAATCTGCATCCGACACATTAGGAACAAAAGTGGAAACAATAGATGCCGAATATCTTGGACAAATCAATTTCGAAGGAGTTAATTCAAGTTCCGCATTCCATTTAGGCGCTTCAATCTATGCAAAACAATCTGGGGCTTCTGGGGTTTCAAAAGTTCCAACTGATTTGTATTTCTTTACTTCTACAGATACAACTGACAATGAATGGTTTATAATTCGGTCTGATGGAGATATAGAGGTAA
>Ga0307928_10003447_pt1 | contig 12060 bp, 15 predicted proteins | sample AceLakmetagen232_FD_201815 | JGI IMG/M metagenome (GOLD analysis project Ga0307928, IMG submission 201815) | Saline water microbial communities from Ace Lake, Antarctica - #232 | ecosystem: Environmental > Aquatic > Non-marine Saline and Alkaline > Saline | place: Antarctica: Ace Lake... | reverse complement strand
GGAGGGGGAATAGGATGGCAAAGAAAGCAATAACAAAAAAGAACGAGTGGGTTAAACATGAAGCTTTTGAAATGAGGGGAGCAATAGAGCTTTATAAAAAGCTTGCCCAAGATTCTTTTGAAAGACAGGATTATGATGAATTAGGTTCTCAATCAAGAGCTCTTTTAGATATTCTTGGAGAGAAAAATATGTTTCCAGAAGATTTGGAGAAGAATGGTTGTTATATGCAAGATTTTATATTTTCTTTAGCAAATTTAGCAGAGGAAAATTTTGAGATTGAAGGTCATTTAAAGTTGAATTATTATGCATCTATGTATTGTTCATCTAAGGTGGAGAATGAGATTGATTTTTTTTGTGATGATGTTAAATAAAGAATAATCTTATTAATAACTAAACAGAATCTTTTTAAACTAAATTTCTTGATACATATTATGACAAAAGGAAAAATTGTACAGTTTAGGCGAGGAAGGCACACGATTCATGAAAGGCATTTTTTGATAGATGTTGGTGCGAAAGATAGAAAAGATGCTGGGAAGTTTGTTGATAAGGAAGTTGAATGGAAGTCGCCAGCTGGAAAAATAATCAAAGGAAAGATATCATCTGCTCATGGAAATGGTGGAATTGTTCGCGCGATTTTTGAAAAAGGTTTGCCTGGGCAAGCTGTGACAATGGAGGTGAGCATTTTGACGAGTGAAATTAAAAAGAATGAATCTCCGAGTCAGAGTGCGAAGGAGGAGATAAAATGAGTGGGGGAATTAAAATGGAAAATTTAGAAAATCTAGAATTAGAATCAATAAGGAAAAATGAAAGTTTTTTAGTTACTTTGGTTGAAGATTCTGAAGAGAAGAAAGTGCCTTTTGATAAACTGGATAAAAATAGTTCTTATAAATTAGAGATAAATTTTACAAAAAATTTTAAAACAGAATATAAGCAACCCTTAACTTTTGAGGAAATTGATTTAAAGATTAAAAAATTTGGGAAAAATGTGGATTATATTATTACTCCTTCTGAAGTGGAGGTTGAGATAAAGTAAAATGCCACCATTAAGAAAAGCCACAGCGTATTCTAAGAAGAAAGTTACTCCTTATACAAGAGTTAGTAAGAAAAAAGGGAAGTCTTATATTAAGACTGTTCCGCAGCAGAAAATTGTTAAGTTTGCGATGGGCAAGGAAAAATCTTTTGTTAATGGAAAATTGCCTCATGTTTTGACAATGATTTCTACAGAAAATGTTCAGGTTCGACATAATGCTCTTGAAGCTTGCAGACAATTTGTTAATAAAAAACTTGAAACAGAACTTAAGGGGCAGTATTACTTTCGAATAATTCCTTATTCTCATCATGTTCAAAGGGAAAATAGAATGCTTACTGGTGCAGGGGCAGATAGAATGCAGACAGGAATGCAGTTGTCTTTTGGGAAATCAATGGGTAAATCTGCGATAGTAAAGAAAAATACTTCTCTTTTCTTTGTCGCTGTTGCAAACCCCAAAGCAGCATCTTTTGCTCGTAAATTATACAAGCAAATAAAGTCAAAACTTCCTGGAAAAACTAGAATTCTTTACGAGATTAAGAAAAAGGAATAATTATATAATTACTGAGTAGTAACAAATAGAAATATTTATAAAGTATAAATGGTGGTGAATAAAATGAAAGGAAAAACAATAGCAGGAATAGTAACAGGAATAATCATTAGCCTTGCTTCTGGAACTATTGGATATAATGCAGGACAAAATGCCTCTCAAAAACAAGATCCTTTTAGAAATATTAATGTTGGAAGTGTTAGAGAAATGCAGAATGAATGGGGAGGAGTAAGATTTGGAGAAGATGATGAAGGAAATCTTGCTGGACTTATGGCTTCTAATTCAGTAATTAATGATTATTTTCAAAATAAAGCTGAAGATTATGCTACACAAAATGGAGGTTCTGAATAAATAAAATGGGATTATTAAAAAAAATGAAAGAAATAAGAATTAGAAGTGCGCTTATTACATCTTATCTTGATGTTGAATTAGCTAGTATTTATAATCCTCTTACAAAGTATCCGCATGAAGCTATATATGAAGATGTTATGGACGAAGGAGGAAATAAATAATGATATTAGAAGACATAAATAGATACAGACCAGCAAGGGTTGCATTGGAAAATCCAATAATTGCAAAGAGTGCATTGGAAAAATTAGTAGAAACAGCTAATCTTGGAGAAGGTGGCCCTAATTTTATAGAAGCATTAACAGATAATCCTGACGGGGTGAAATATGTAGCAAATACATTGGGTAAAAAATTTCAAGATACTTTAATGGGCGCAGATCTTGCAGAATTATTTGAATTTTATAAATCTGATTTTAATGAATATCTTGATGAAGCTTCTTATGAAGTTGCAAAAGGAGTATTTGGAGAGTATGCAGGAAAAAATTATGAAAGTGTTTATAAGCAATTTACTGATGCTCAAACAATGTTTTCAACTAAAAATAGAAAACTTTCAGAAGATGAAGAGAAAAAATATTTGGATATTATAGAGAAATATGGTAAAATTGTGGTTCCTATTCAAAAATTTGAAGCATTCAAAAAAGCTAAAATTTCAGAACCTCTTGATGAAAAATCTTTTAAGAAACAAATGGCTGAAATGTTTAAGCCAGCAGAAAGAGGAAATGTATTGCAAGGTAATTTTGAATCTAATGGATCTCAAGAGCAATTAGCGAATGTAGCTTAATTAAAATGGAAATAGAATTTTTTTGAAAGAAATAAAGACGGATGTATAAACAGCATAATTTATGGATTTCCATACCCTGCAAAAATGAAGCCAGGTTTTAGTTATAAATAAAAAATTGATAGAAGTATTAGGTAGAAAAGAAATTCGTGAAGTGTTGGAAAATAATTAAAATTTTAATTAACATATTCATTAACTAACTGAGCCATTGTTCTCATAAATTCTTCGGTTCTATCTTGCCACATATCAATTTCTACTCCTTTGAGATCATTGATACCTCCATGAGCAATTTTTTTGTGTAAGATAAGTAAATCTCTGTACCATAAAACATATTTCATTTTTAATTTTCCTTTGTTTACAAAAGTTTCTTTTAAATCAACTGAAACGTGTTCTGGAGAAGCTGGTGGAACATCTGCAGCAATAAGAGCTGCGTGAGCAGAATCCACCATTGCCCAATATAATCCTTCAATTGAATTTAATTCTGCAACCTTGCTTCTTAGAATGTGTTGTGGTGCTCTTTGCAAGCAATTGTAAATTGCTTCGGGCGTTGACTTTATTTTTCCTTTTAATAATAAATACTTTAATGGTTCAAAAAATCCTGCAAGATCAATCATTGATTCACCATGCCTCAAAATATTTATTACTACAGGGTCTCCTTTCATTAAATCTTCCCACCAGGTGCTTAATTTTATGGTATTGATATGTAAACTTTTTTGATAGGGGTTTCTTCTTAATAATCTATCCAGTTCTTCTCGATACCATGCAATTAATTCTTGATCCCAGTTTATTGAAACATCATCTAAGATGATAATTATATCAATATCTGAACCAGCAGTCGAAGTTTGTTTGACAGAAGAGCCGAAAAGAACAACAGATTTCACCATTTTATCGTATTTTTTGAAAACTTTAACAGCAAAATCCATTGCGATTTTTGATTCTGATTTCAATTGTAATGTTGGAACATCTTTTATAACGTTGTTCTTTTTTTTCTTAGATTTCGTTGTAGACTTAGTTTTTTTCTTTGCCATCCTCTTTTATGTTTATGTTAAGTTTAGTTTATTTTAAAATGTTTTCATTACTCCATGGGTTTCCCACTCATTCTGTTTCCCTCTGCTCCTGGACGTTGACCCCCAAGTTCGTTTGGTAGTTGTGAAAATCCTGCTCCCATCATTTCATAATTTCCTTGGGGAAGCATCGTACCATAACCACCGATATATCCTTGTTCTAATCCTAATGTTTGATTCCAATAAGGAGCCATATCCATTGAATAAATTGGAGAACCAAATGCTTGAAGAGTTTCTTTGAAAGGAGGAGTTTTGAAATGTTGCCACCAATTTCCAGCTTCAATAATTTTCTTAGCATCAAATCCTTCTTTTCCTATTTTTTCTAAAATATCTTTTACAGGAACATTTCCCATTCCCATTGGCAATTCAGTGTGTTCAAATCCAAAATTATCAGAAAGATGAATATGTTTTACTAATGGAGCTACTGCTTCTGTTTCTTTTACAATGTCTTTAGCTTCACGACCATATTTTCTAAGCATGTTGATATGTCCGACGTCCCAAGTTACACCCAATGTTTTTTCTGCTGCTGATTGAGCTTCTTTTTTTGACATGCCTCCTTCTATACCTTTTTCAACAAATTTTTCTCTTGCTTCTTCAACAACTTCCTTAAGTTCTTCACCAGTAGAAAATGCTCCACCTGCAGGAGGATTTTCAATACTAATTATTGGAGATTTATCTTTGTATTTTTTATAAGAATCAAAAGCAACATTTGCAAATGTTTGAACTGTTTTATCTTTAGCAAAATCATTTAATTCTGTGTAGATTTTTGGAGTGGTAAGACTTGTTAATGTTTCAATTCCTTTTTCTATTACATCTTTTGTTAATTTTATACTTTGGACACTACCTTTATTTTTATCAATTGTTTCTACATCCTTAGTTATTTCTTTTTTTAATTCAAGAAGAGTCTCTTTATCTTGATCTGATGCGGCATAAGTATATGCTTTTTCAAATAAGTCTTTAAATCCTCGATAACCTTCCTTCAAGAATGCATCAGCTTGTTTCATCTGATGTTTAGCAATTTCTTGTTCTTTAGTTATGGGTCTTCCTTGTTTTTCTTCTGCTTCTGTTACAAAAGCATCAGCAGAAAAATGTTCAATTAATCCTTCTACTTGTCTAGTGCTATAGGATAAATGTTGAATTCCTTGAAGCCATGAATCTTCATTTGCTTTTTGAAGTTCTTTTGGAATACTAACTTCTTCTTCTCCAGGAAATTTTCTTTCTTCTTTTAGGGGTATTGGACTTATCTGTTTTGTTTCTTGGTTAATCGCATACACTTGTTCTGGTAATTCTTTTCCTTTTTCTGTGATTTGTCCTGGAAGTATTACTGAAGAATGGAATGTCACTGGAATATTTCCTTCAGGATTAATCTCATGACTTTTTTCAACTGCTGAAAACATTTGTCTTTCTGCTGAAACCCTGTTTGATTCTGTGAATCCTTGTCTTTCTGTTAATCCAGAAGGTTCAATTATTGGAGCATGAACAGAAATATCAACACCTGTTAATTTGCTTAATCTATTAATTTCTTTTAAATGTTGTTTGGGAATTGATTCAAATACGTCTGGTTGTATTGCAGATATTTCTATATTTTTTATTCCTGTTGCAATATGTTGCGAAGCTGCTTGGAGAACATTTGCTGTTCTTGGATCTGTGGTTAAACCCATTTTGCCGGCGCTTGCATGGTAACCTGTAAAAACATCTCCATAACTTGGCTTTAAAGAAGAGTATCCTCCCTGATAGATATCACTTACAGTATAATCACCTTTTCCCATATTTTATAGAATGAGATATTGTTTATAAATTTAGTGAATTAAAGCCTAACTTCTTTGTATTTTTTTTCTTGCACTTCAAATGGGTCTCTTCTTTTTTGTTCTAGAACATTCATTTCAATTCTTGCAGTGTTATCATTTGTTTCTATTCTAACATCTCTTGCAGGGGTTATTAATCCTGAATCTTGATTCCTTGAATTTGTTGTTCCAAGTACTGGGGCCCCAAAATTACTTTCATATTTCTTTTGATCATCCTCATTTGAAACTCCATTAGAAGTATTAGTATATTTTGGTTCATTTGAAGAAGCCATATAATCTGCTGGTCTTGTTTCTGAAGTGTTTGAAGTTGATGATGAAGTTATATTTGTTTCAAGGGGTTCTTGAATTAATATTTTTTTAAGTGTGGGAGCAGAAATTATTGTAGGGCCAAGAAATTCTCTGAATTCAGTTTCCCCAAGTGCTTCTTCTGTTTCTTCAATTTCTTTTTCAAGAGTAGACTCTTTTTTGATTATCTTTTTCTTTGATTGAATCTCTTTTATTTTTTTCTTGTCTTTTTTAGAAACTTTGTTTTTTTTCTTGGGCATTATTTAGGGAATTATGCATTCACCTTTGCTACTAAGGAAAGTAGCTCGGCATGCCGTGAGCTTTTTTGTAAGTATCAAATAATTTGAGTGAAGTTTCTTTTGCGACTTCTGCTGCTAAAGGTCTAAGATGTTCTGATTCAATAAAATTGTCTGGTTTAACAATAGTTTCTTTTTTTTCTTCTTTTTTTTCCTCATCTTTTTTTCCCTTAGTATTATATGCTCCAATTAAAGCGAGAAAAGGGTTTGACTCTGATTTTGGTTTTTCCTTTTTTTCATCTACTTTTTCTGTTTCTTCTAAAAAGAAATTAATTTCTTCTTGTAATTGGTCTAAACTTTCTGTTGTTGTTCCTTCAACTAAAGATAAAACATCATTCATATCTGATTTTGCTAATTCTTCTTCTAATTTTTTAAGTTCGTCACCATTTAATGCATAACCTTTGAAAGTTATTTCTGCTTTTCCTCCAAATACATAATGTGGTTGTTGGCTTACTCTTTGGGGAATTCCTCTGAATTTAAAATCCACTAAGATGCACATATAATAATCTCTTTTTAATGATTTTTGGAATGATCTGCTTGAGAATTCTTTTGGTAAATTTCCTTCTATAGCTTCTTCAGCTACTTTTATTTTTCTTTTACTAAATAAAGTTAATTCAAGTAAAATTGTATTGAATGTTTTTACTAATGCTGGTTCTCTTCCTAAATCTTGTGATTCAAGTTCTTGTGCTGCCTTAAGATATGGCTTTGCCCATCGTGAATAAAGTTTTAAGCTATTAACTTGGCTTCTTAAATAATTTTTTTCAATTTCATATCTTTTTTTCAATTCTTTTTCTGATTGTTCAAGCCAATGATTAAATTCTAAAATTCTTGGTTTTAGGATTCTTTTAACCCTATCATTTAAATCCAATTTCTCAACATCTTTTTCTTCTTTTGCGACTAAAAAAGCATCAATTAATGTTTGAAAACCTGCTTGTCCTAAGGCCATGGCTTTTATGCTTGACTGTTGTTTCGCAATATCTACTTTATCCATCCAGATTTGTTTTAAGGATAAAACAGAAGCATCTTTTATGTTTTCATCCTTGGAATTTAAACCATTGTAATGTTCTAACCTTATTTTGAATTCTTTTAAATCATAGACTACATTAAGCACGCTCCTTAGAACTGTGTTGGTATCTCCCAAGATTTTAGTTGCTTGTTGTTGCATGATTGTTGCTCTTTGACCTAATTCTGCAAAATGTCCTGAGCCAGGAGTTGATGAAAAACTATCTACAAGTTTTTCTGGAGGTAATCCAAAATCATTTAGCAAATCAAGCATGAAAAAATAAATTGGTTCTAAGGTTTCTGAGTTTGAATCATAGCCTATTAAGTGTTCCCCTTCTGGGGCAAAATTAATTAATTCAGCTTCTTTCATTTTAGCTCTTTTTTGATAATATGGGCTTATTTCTTCAATTATCTCAGATACTGATTTTATTTTCGCCATGGTTTATGAAAGTATGTGATATTTAAAAATCCTTTTGAAATTCTAGACTCACTTTGTTCGTGATTATCTGACTCAAACTAGACTTTGTCAGGTTTTCGTTAAATTTTATATTATTAGCATAATTAATTCGCGAATGAAATGAGTGGCAATTAATAACTAAATTTAAAAATAACAGGTTCTTTTATTAAATATGGCTTTATTTAGACATAGAAAAAATGATAGGGTGCTTGATTTGACTGAGAAATATAAAAAGCAATTAGATGTTGCGACACAGCAAGAACCTGCTATTGAGACTGTTCCTCAACAAACTGAATCATCTTCTAATGGATTTAATTTCCTTGGGAGTATGGCGTCAGGAGTTCAATCTGCAGAACCTGCGGGAAATGTTGATGAACCTATTTCTGTAAATGTTGAAGAAAGAAAAAGAAGATTGGCTAAAAGATTTACAGATATGACAAATCAAATCGAAAGTTTATCAAACCAGATTTATCATTTGCAGCAGAGGATTGAGGTTTTGGAAAGAAAATCTGGCATTAGAATGGAATAATTTATTAATCTGTTTTCCCTTTATTATTTATGAATGTCAAAGATTTAGAAAAAAAGGCACATGCATATGCTTTGAAGAATGCTTTGGGTCATGAGGGGACGGCGATGCAGGGAAATGTGATTTCTTCTTTATTTCATGATGGTTTGAAAAAAAGCGAAGTTGGAAAATATGTGAAGCAGATTTCTGAGATAGTCAAGGAAATTAATTCTCTTTCATTAGAAGAACAGAAAAGTGAGTTTGAGAAACTTAAGAAAGTTGTGAGTGAAAGGAAGGTTCGTGAAGGTTTGCCTGATTTGCCTGGTGCGAAGAAAGGGAAAGTGATTATGAGATTTGCACCTTCAGCTTCTGGCGGTTTTCATATTGGACACGCATTAACATCAAGTATTTCTTTTGATTATGTTATGAAATATGGAGGAATATTTTATGTTAGAATTGAAGATACAAATCCTGAAAATATTTACAAGCCGGCTTACAAAATGATTGAAAAGGAAAGTAAATGGCTTTTTGATAATAAGGCGAAAATTGTTATTCAATCAGACAGAATGGAATTGTATTATAAATATGTTGAGAAGTTGATTAGGAAAAATGCTGTTTATGTTTGTACTTGTGAATCTGAAACGTTTAAGGAATTTGTTTCTGAAAAAAAGAATTGTCCTTGTAGGAAATTAGATGTTAAGGAAAATTTAGAAATGTGGGGGAAAATGTTGACAAATTATAAAGAAGGTGAAGCTGTTTTGAGATTTAAGTCGAATATGAAAGACAAAAATCCTGCGATGCGTGATTTTCCGTTGGCAAGAATTAATTTAACAGAACATGCTCGGCAAAAAAAGAAATATCGGGTTTGGCCGTTGATGAATCTCGCTGTTGCTGTTGATGATATTGAAATGAAAATGACACACATTATTCGAGCTAAAGAACATAGGGATAATGCTGAAAGGCAAAAAATGATTTTTAAAGTTCTTGGAAAGGAAAAGCAATTTCCTTGGACAGGATTTTTAGGGCGATGGAAATTTACTGATATGGAATTGTCATCTACGAAATTTACTCAAGGAATTAAAGAAGGAAAATATACTGGATGGGATGATCCAAAGTTGCCTACAATTGCTTCATTGAAAAAACAAGGTTATAAGCCAGAAACATTTTGGAAATTTGCAGAACACATTGGTTTTTCAGAGAATGATAAAGTTATTGATAGAAAAGAATTTTTTAGATTATTGGATAGTTTTAGATAATTAGAAATGTTTTTAAATTAGAATTCACTTTATAAAATATTAAAGGAGGTCAATATGATTAATAATAAAAAGGGATTATCAGCGATTGTAACTACATTGTTGGTTATACTTTTAGTTTTAGTTGCTGTAGGTATTGTTTGGGGAGTTGTAAATAGAGTTATTCAAGGCGGAGCAGAGGATCTTGAATTAAGTGCTAAATGTTTAAACGTTGATGTTCAAGCAACTGCAGTAGTTTGTACTGGAGCAGCTTGTGATGTAACACTTGAAAGGACTGGAAGTAATAATGATGAAATTGCTGGAGTGAAATTAGTGTTTAGAGATTCTGTTAACTCTGAGAATTCACCTGCCGCAATTGATGTGGAGGGAAATGTAGCAAAATTAGTTGGATTTACTACAACAGATACTTCTAGTGGAGTGACTGCACCAGATTCTGTTGAAGTTACAGCATACTTTGAAGACGCATCTGGTAATGAACAACTTTGTGGACAGACAACAACTTATACTTTTTAATTTTTTTTAATGACGTATATTTCGTCATTTTTTCTTACTTTTGGTAATTTGATTCCTATTTCATCACCTTTCTTAGCTTTTTGAACAGATTTTTTTTTCATTTCCATATGGGTGATTTTTGATTTTTCTATACCAGTTGTTTTCCCAATTATTATAATTTCATCACCAACATTTATTTGAGATGAAACTTTTATTGTAGCAACTTTGATTTTTGAAAAATAATGCAAAACTTTTCCGACAAAATGTTTTTTTTCTGTTGCTTCGCTGTTTTCAGTATTTGTAAAATCATCAGAGGTTGGAATTTTATTATAAAATCCTGATGAGAATTTTCTATTGTAAACTTTTTTTAATTCTTCAATTGATTGTTTTACTTCTTTTTCATTTAGTTTTTTATCTAAAGCTTTTTTGTAGATTCGTACGACTGCATCAACATAACGAGAATCTCTGTTTCGCCCTTCTATTTTGAAACTTGTTATTCCTGCTTGCTTCATTTTTTCTATAAAAGGTAATGTGCATAAATCTTTTGCTGAGAAAATTCTGTTATTGTTTACCTTTAGTTCATTTTCTTCTTCGTCTTTTACTTGGTATGTTCTTCTACATGGGTGTAAACATTCTCCGCGATTTGCAGATTTGTTAAACAAAAATTGTGATGTGAAACATCTTCCTGAAATTGAAACGCACATTGCCCCGTGGCAAAAACATTCAATATCAATTATTTTTGAAATTCCTTTTATTTGTTTTAAGTTTAATTCACGTGCAAGAATTATTCTTTTTGCTCCTAAACTTTTGTAGAATTTTGCTGCTTCTATATTTGAAATAGATGCTTGAGTTGAAACAAAGAATGGTATTTTGTATTTATTGCATAACTTGATTACTGCTGTGTCCCAGCAAATGATTGCATCAACTTTTCCTTTGACTTTTTTGATTACTTTTTCTAATTGTTTTATCTCTTCGCTGTAGATTATTGTGTTTAATGTCAAGTATCTTTTGATATTTTTGGGTTTGCAGATTTTTTCTATTTTGTTTAAGTCTTTTATTGTGAAATTTTTTGCTGTTGCTCGCATTGAGAATTCTTTTAATCCGAAATAAACTGCGTTTGCGCCTGCATTTATAGCTGCGACTAGCATTGGAAAGTCCCCTGCTGGTGCTAAAAGTTCGTATTTTTTCATGGTTTAGGGTAATAATTGGGGTATATAAAATTAGCTCCTCGCCAAACTTCGTTAAGGCGCTTCGCTAGGAATATTTGTTAATGTGTATTTGATTTACGCGTGGGTTTTTAGTTATTAGTTGTATTAATCTGCGAGTTTACGAGCGAGCAATTAGTTAAGATAAATTTCAGGATTATTGAAAAATTCTAGAAGTAAATTCGCATAGAGAACAAGATTCATATTTTTGATATTTTCTGGAGCAACCCATTTATATTTAGAATGTTTTTTCGGGTCTAGAATAATATCTTTTTTTGGTGCTTCAAGTAGATAAACTTTACACTGGCTATCGTAATTTTCATCTGTCATTCTCAGTGATGGAAGTTCTTTGACAATTTTATCTTCTAATCCTGTTTCTTGTTTTGTTTCTCTTAAAATTGTTTCTTCAGGAGTTTCATTTTCCTTAAGCACTCCTCCAGAACATTCCCACTTTCCTATATTTTCTGGAAAATATGTGTCATTTGCTTTTTTGAGCAATAGATATTTTCCATTATATCTTATGAGTGCCTTTGCGATATTGATTTGTTTTACCATGATTTAGGGTAATAATTTGAGTATATAAAATTAGCTCCTCGCGATGCTCGAAGATTGATGGTTCGAAGTCGGACTTTGTTAAGACTTCTCACTAAAGAAATTTGATAACATAGTATTTAAGCGTGATTTTTGTTAATTATTTTTATATTAATTTGCGAGTTTACGAGCGAGTAAATTCTTGAGCGAAAGTATTAAAAATAGAGAATCATAGGTAAAATTATGATAGCTAAGATAAATTGTGAGAATTATCCCCATCATTGTTAGGAAACGTTTTTTTAGCTGTGCTTGCGAGGACACCTATCTGTTTCCTTTGCTTAACCTTCCCTTTAAATTAGTGCTCAAGGCTGATTCTAATAAGTTTTTTATACCTTATTCAACTAAATTAAATTATGGTGACTGTAGTTTAACGGTAGAACGTGTGGTTGTGGTCCGCAAGAC
>Ga0307928_10003446_pt1 | contig 12061 bp, 22 predicted proteins | sample AceLakmetagen232_FD_201815 | JGI IMG/M metagenome (GOLD analysis project Ga0307928, IMG submission 201815) | Saline water microbial communities from Ace Lake, Antarctica - #232 | ecosystem: Environmental > Aquatic > Non-marine Saline and Alkaline > Saline | place: Antarctica: Ace Lake... | reverse complement strand
TAGTTTCCATATCAGGCATACCGTCCAGCCCCTTATTCTTTTCAGATTTTGAAGCCTTTGGTACTATCAGGAACGGGAATGTCTTTTGAACTGACTCAGGAAGCTCTTTTATCTTTTCATTCCACCAAGAGTCCAATTTTATAGTTTTCTTCTCTCCGTTTTTATAAACTAGATACATCTCATATTCTGGCATAGTGTAGTCAATGTGCAGACAAAAACTTGGGGATTTAATTGCACCCCCCCCCATTAACCCGGGTGGAGGGTCGCAGCAAAGTCTGGCGAACATTTCTTGTCTGGGATGTACTCTGATTTCCATTAAGTTACTATCATCCCAGACATATTCTTGGAACTTCGCTAGGGTATCAAATTTGCTGCATAAATCTGGTGCTAGTTCTCTTAAGAATTGCCCTAATTCCGATGGATGTGAGATGCTTGTTCCTTCCAGTTTCCATTCCATAAAGTTCCTCCTTTTTATAGTTTTAGTTCCTTCAATTTGCTATCCCACCACTTATCTAAATCGAAGTAGCGGGAGAATGAACCTGAGTCTGGATAACCACCTTGTCCTATTTCTTTATCAGCATTCCCAAAGAAAGCAGTTTTACTTCCCTTTTCTTTTCTCCAAGAGTTAGAATTTTGCACCCTCCCATCATTCAGCACATCATCACTTACTAATAGATTGGCAGGGAAGCGACCTCGAGGATTACTATCAACTGTTTGTTGCCCTTTCTTTTCTGCTGTCTGTTTTATTCTTTCACCTTGTTGCCCGTGAAAAGTAGTCCCATTCCTATCTGCATTGTATGAATATCCTGTTTTACCAACTTCAAAAGGTATCATTCCATCTTTCAGCCAAGTAGAGCCAAGACCCTGCTTTGTAAATTGACCTAGTGGCGGTATCTTGAATTTTCCATTAGGTAAGCGTTCAATTTCTACTTCTTTATCTTGATAATTTATAATGTATTTCATAATGGCAATCCTCACATAAAGTTATCCCATTCTCTAGCTCTGTTCTTAATTCAGGGAATTCATTGAACGATTTTATATGGTGGATATGCAATCCTTCTATTTCTCCACACTTTTGGCAAGTATAGTCATCTCGTTCAAGGCATTTCAATTTCCAATCTCTGACCTCTTTGCTATTCCTTATCTTCAAATGTTCGGGCTGTATCCCACCTTTCCAATTGGGGTTACCTGCTCCGATATGTTGATATTGAGCCTTGCAACTTACAGAGCAAAATATTCTACTAATAGAGCGTCTTTCTAAATCCCCTTTGTCAAATTCAAATTCGGCACCGCAAACTAGACAATACCTTTTTAGTTTCCCACCCTGCCAATGATTAGCTTTTCTCCCCACCATATTTTTGCTATTCCATTCTCCCATACACTTGCGACTACAGAATGGTCTATTAGCAAAACAGGGAGATACATAGTCCTCTTTACCACACCAACGGCATACTCGCTTATTTTTCATCCCATTCAACCTTATCTATATTATAACACCTTTTCAGCTCGGTTGCAAGCCCCTGTGATACTCCTCGCCTTTCTTCATACCACAATAGAGCTTGTCCTACATAAGTCTTTTCGGTCATAGGTTTTTGGGCTACTATTACCACTTCCACACTCGGTTTCACCTGAAATCCTCCATAACTTCCATCTAGGGCTTTGGCTTGGGGGGTAGTAGCCTTTTCTATTGATATTTCCTTAACGCCTGTGAAGGATTGCCCACTGACATAAGTGCCACCCTTTGTTTTAGTATCTACCCCAGCATTCCCCTTCAAAATTCGTGAGCCTACAACTTCCCTTTCAGCTCCTAATCTCTTATCCACAGCCTTCCCGATATTCTGTGCCTTCGGGAATCCACTAGCATAAGTCCAGAATATCGGTGTAAAGTTCACCCCGAATCCAGCATCTTCAAGGCTAATAATCATCCTGCTCAAACAATCACTTCTGGGTATACTCATTACAAAAGCAAAGGCCCCAGGCTTCAATACTCTCAAACATTCCCGCCATATCTCTTTATCTGGTAATGCCTTGTCCCAGTCCTTGCCCATGAAACCTATGCCGTAAGGGGGGTCTGTAGCAAGTAAGTCAATGCTATCGCTCTCAAGCCCTCTCAGTATGGTTAGAGCATCAGAGCAATAATGCGTTATCCGTTCTTCCTGAAAACATGGTTTCATAAAAAGCTCTCCCACCAGTCAGTTAGTATCACTTTCTACTTCGCCATCAGCAAGTGGTATCCAGATACACTCAAAGACAAAAGAAACAAACTCGCGTATGTCCTCAGTTTCATAATCCTTATAACCAGTTGCTTTATCAATCATCTTTTCTATAGGAGCACGGGTATCAATTCCTAGCTTACTTCCAGTTAAACGATTAAACTCACTTACCAATGCTGGTGTTCTTATACACTCAATTACAATGTCGTGAAAGTTCATCTTTAATGTCCTTTATATCCTTCTCTAGTTGGTCTATTCGCAGATAGTCAGGAAGATTATCACTGTTCCTACGCCAACCCTTTTCCCCTTGAAGCCAATGTCGCCACTTCCAATGTTCCCACTGGTGGTAGATAACAACAGGGTCATTGCTTTCATTGTATCCTGACGGGCTATGGTTTATTGTTCTCCCAAAGATTTTCATCCCCTTCTCCTTTCAGCATATCTAACTAGTATCATTTATTAGCCTCGAATAAAGCATTTTGTCTTTCCATGAAAATATACTGTGGGTTGCTTTCCTCTTTGTTCCAAAAGCTATCTTTGCCCCCTGCTAATCCAAATTTATCATCGTTGCATTCTACAATTACCTCATAACCTTCACCATCAGAGGCAAAGAGGGGGTTATTTTCTTCTGCCGTAGTTGCTTTATTGCTTATTACTCTTAATGCATCATTTATTGTTTGCTTTAATGCTTGCAAGCCCTCGCTGTTACCAATTATACGAGCTTCGGTATGCCATTCTTCTTGTCCATAGATATTTAGTATTTTCATCAACCCTCCACTCTATTTATTAGCTTCATAAAATTGTTTGGCAAACCCAGGGGGAGTTATACTTCTCAGTAATTGCCTATCAGGACTTGGTGGCATATAGTGAATGGGGTTCTTGCCAACAGGTTCAACTGGATTTTTCTTTGGTTCATTGAAATCCCCCCACAAACAAGTCTTTTTGGTATAACCATCTCCATAATCACAGGGATTGAAATACATTCTCGGCTTGCCATAAAATTTTGACAGTCTGCCTACAGGACTCTCCAAAGACCAAAATACAGGTTTAGATATAAGGATTACTCTCATACAGGCATCGGCTATTGCCAAAGCTCCTAATAAAGCATCCTGTCCCTTTTCTTTCCACCACCTTGCTCCACTACCAGCAAGGTCCGTACAGGGCGGTGCTGCTAAAATTCCATAGATAAGTTTATTAAGGTTTTCTAGTAACCTCACATCATAATCAGGTAAGGTAATAATCCTCACATCGTAGCCATTATCTCTATATGGTTCAGACCAGGCTCCTGTCCCACCACAGAGGTCAAGTATCACCTTATCGCTATTCTCATTTGGTATCATCAACCCTCCACATAATCAGCGTATCTATTTTAATCTCCTGTAACTCTCACCCTGCATCTGTGTGAATTTACCCCTGCACATCTCAACTAGCCTGTCGTAAGAGGCTTCATTACCTCTCTCTCCGCCTAGATGACCGCTTAGTTGCTCAAGCCCCAGGTTGCTTGTCATCACTATTGGTAGTGTCAACCTGTATCTCCCGTCAATGATTGAGAATAAGACTCTCTGCACAAATCTAGGGTCGGCTCTCTCTTCCTTGCCAACATCATCTAAAACCAACAGTGGGACCCGAGTAAGCTGGCTAAATACATCGTCCTCAGTTTCGTGCTGTGCCTTATCTTCTGCTTTAATGTTGTATGTTGACTGAATCCTGCGGAATAAATCAGGCTCGGTAGTAAACAGGGTTGGACACCCTGTCTCTTCCCCATCCCACCGGTTAAGGATATGATGAATGATTGAGCAGGCTAAATGGGTTTTACCCACTCCCCAGGCATTAGGTGAGAATAACACCAGGGAAGAATAGTCCTTTGGTCTTAACAGGGGATATTTCGTAGCATAATCAAGGCACTTCTTATAAGCCTTCGGCTGTCTCTCCTGCTTGAATGTCCCAAACTCTTCAGCCATAAATTTATTAGGTACCCCGCAGGTATATCTCCATTCCCGTCTCTTTGAAGCATTAGCAAACTGCCTGTCTGACTCTTCCCTTTCCATATACTCAGCGAGTTTCTTTTCCCTGCACGCCGGGCAGAAACCTTTGTCAAAGTTCATCCGAATACCGCAGACTAAGAATGTCCTGCTATCAAACTCCTGCCCGCACCCTTGGCATTGTTTTGTATCCACCTGGGTGTATTCAGTGCTCAATCTCTACCCCCTTTAGTGCGTTCTGGGGCTTATCTCCGCGGGCTTGCTGTGTTACTTGCCTCCCCTTCTTATCTAACGGGAATATCCCACTCCAACCATTCATAATTGACCTGTTAAGAACCTCGTTCGGGTCATCACCGGCATCACGAAATTCCTCAAGCTTCTTTACTAATAAAACCTTAGCGTGTTCTGTCGGGGTTGTTCGTTTCCCCTTCCTCATTTCTAGGTAAGCATCCCATGTTTCTTTATTGATAAATTCTGGTACTATATATATATCTTTCTTTAATACTTTCTTTAACCTTTCTTTAGGCGAAGCTAAATCAGGCGTGGGGAACTTACTGTTTTGGTAAGTAGAATCTTCCTGTTTTGGTAAGTTCTTGCTTACTGTTTTGGTAAGTTCGGGGTGTTGGCTATTAAGGTTAAGGCTTACCAATTCGGTAAGTTTCTCTGGTTCAAAAGGTCTAACCCGGCTTACTTGCCATTGGTCAAAGTCCTTATTGAATGAATATTTATCCTCATTTATTGCGATTATATGGCTCTGAACTAACCACATTAGCTCGACTTTAATATGACCTTCCCCAACACCAACGGTCTCAAAGTCTCTCTGTCTGGGTATTAGGGCATACTTTTTATTGCATCCCCAGGATAACCGAAGTATAAGGTCGAGTATCTTACGCTGGCGTTTAGTGAAGTCACGGAGCATAATCGCCTCGTTGATACTATGAGCTACTCTTAGGTGTGCGTCAGTTGGTTGTGGATTAGCCATACCTATTAGCCCTTTCTTGACAGTCTGGTTAGCTGCTTAATAGCTTGAGCGCTTGGCTTCTGTTCTGCTCGCTCCCACCTGGAAACGGTGATAGCATCAACCTTGACCCTGGCGGCCAGTTCCTTTTGGGTGAGCCCGAGCCTTTTCCTGAGTTGCTGTATCTCCTTGCTGTTCATTTTGAGCTCCTTTATGCTTTTTAGTTCCCCTGTATGCAAAGAACAATGACAAGCATTACAGAGGGTTACGAGGTTGCTAAGTTCATTGTTCTGGTCATCTAAGTCAGCGTGGTGAACTAGTAAATTATCTTTTGCCCCACATTTTGAGCAAGCATAGTTATCCCTTTCGAGTATAATTTCCCTTAGTTTAGCATACCATCCATTCCCGACCATGCCTTTAAGTAATTTACCATAGCCACTAGTTAATTGGTGAACCCTCGCCCTGGAGACACCAAAGATATCACCTATCGCCTGAAAGGAAAACCCCCTCCTTCTTAGCTCTAACATCCTTGCAACTCTATTTTCCATACCTAGACGGTAACATACATTTAACACGTTGTCAAGCCCTTAATCCTGTATTATTTCGATGGCCTCAATTCTTAGACTACGGCCTACTGTGCCCGCAGTTTCGCCTTCGTTTACCCAGTCCTGCCAGCCTACATTTTGAACATGAGTACGATACTTCAACTGTGGCCTTGTAATGGGTTGAAAGATATCGCTAGACCTTAGTGAGTCGCTACCAAAGAAGCGTAGTGGCGTTTTGGGGGTTCCCCCATCGGTTAGCATTATATCTTGCCAATGATGGAGCAGCGTCTGTTCTGGTTCGTCTGAGGATGCCTCTAACCATTGCCCGAGTTCATGTGAATAACTTGTATAAGTGGTGGAGATCGGAGCTATAACAACCGAGTTACTAAAATCACCTTTTGAAAAGAGGGTCGGCAATTCGCCAATACCGGTGCTACAAGAAGATAGAATAACAAGTCGAAAAGGCGGCCTGCCACGCATCAATTCTTCTATCCTGTAGTCAAATAGCCACTTATAGTCATTGACCTTGATGCCCCTTGACGTGCCATGTGTCTCACAGGCCAAGTATGTATAGTTAGGGTCGGCAATCTTAGCCATTAGCTCGTACTTGTCAGGATTCACCACTTTAACGATAGTTGGCACCGGGTGGGGGTTGAATCGGTTTACCTTGCTATATTCGTCGTGGCTTCCTAAGTGCTGAAAAAATATTCCGCCACTCATTTGTAACCTCCCTTAATTCCTATACTCCCGCCACTCATAGTAGTAATAGGTGTGTCTGAAGTACTTATCAAGCTCATACAGTTCCTCGCGGTCAAACTTGTCTCGACAGATAACGGTGACTGTATAACGCCTCCATCCCAGACAGCTAGTTTTCATTCTCAATTACCATCTCTATTAGCTAATTCCAGTAATATGTCAGCATGGCAGGGTAATGGAGTACACCAGCACACTAAGTCCTTACCTTTTAACTCTGGTAGAGCTTCAATCAACTCGTGGGTGTTCAAAATATACCTACGGTATTCATCTACTACCGCTTGGTATCTCTCTTGCTTTGATAAGCCATGGGGCAAAAGTGGGTCTGTAACCTTATATGGATTGCCCCATTTACTAGGTCTACCTACATAGACTGCATCAGGTGGGATTATATCAGTTCGTCTGTTAAGTACCTTAGTCATTACTTACCTCCCAACTCCTTCTTGAGAGCTTGCCACTCCTCTTTAACGCTAGTAGCTTTCTTTCCCCATGCTTCAACACCATCAGAGTAATCGCCATGTTGAGAAAATTCTAAGATTTCATCCCCAAGCTTAATTACTTCCCCTATCTTCTCTTGACACTCAGCATCCTTGATTCTGGCAGTTTCTTCTCTTACCTTCTCAAGTGCAGCCCAGATATTGTCATCTACTGCTCCGTTGCTTTCAGTGAAGAACTCCTCACATATAGATACTAAGAAGTCTTCGCGCCATAAACTGTCCTCATCAGGCTTTGTCTCATTCATACAGACCACCCCCTATCCTTTAATCTCTGTTCCGCTTCTATTGAAAGCAACTCTACTTGGGGTATTTCAGTTTTCTTCATACGGGTTTTGGCTATTATCTTCTTAATTGTGGACTCAAAAAGGATTGAGAGTCTCTGTGCATTTAGCTCATTTAGGTCATCAGGTAATTTTTCATAAGCTTTTCCAAAGTCACTTAAAATCTTGTTCAGTGATTTTTTAAGTGGCAACCTGTCCTCATCAGGCAATTTGCTGTCGTCTAGTAATTCACACTTTGCTTCAAACATCTTTTGTCCCCCTATATGCTTCACAGTAGTTGGTTAGATGATATTTCAATCCTTCTTTATCAAAGCCATAATCGCCACAGTAAGGACAAAAAATGCCCTCATCAGGCCTTGGCTCAAATAGCTGGTGTGCTGGCTCATAAGTCGTCTCAAATATATCTGGTTTGCAAGGATACTTTTCTCCCTTCACCCCTGTAATTATCCAGTCACCATTGCTAACTATATGCCACCCTTCTAGAGTTTCAATCTCCCATAACTTTGAATACCCCTTGTTTCTACTCAATCCTATGGATTCAGCAAACTTAATTGTTTTCTTACCATCTATTCCATCTATGTAACTGAATTGAGTAGCCTCAATCACTACTGGTTTTTTTCTAAACTTCTTTACTCCCTCAATCCTGTTCATCTTGTGCCTCCTCCTCATTCAGTGCATCATCAGGCTTTGGCTCAAATAGCTGGCAGATTTGCTCTAAGAGTTCCGTACAGGCTTCTCCTACCCACTGCCTTGCTTCACTTTCTCTCTCTTGATAGTTTGCAGCTCCAACATACTCTACTGCTTCAAGACAACGATTCTCGCATTTTCTAATTGCTGTATTTACTTCCTCAATCCTATTCATCTTAATCCTCCTTTAAATTCACCCTGCGGGGGCTGGTTCCAGTTAACCCTCCCCCCTACAGAGCTTCTATTTCCTGAGTCCTATACCAAGTGTTTGCATCTGCCTCAGTAAGCGCTTCTACCACTTGCACCTTTGAGTAGCCTTTTCTTCGCTAACTACCGCACCCTTCGTGCTCGCTTCAGTACATAAACCTACTACAACACGAATCCCCTCTCCTCGGACTCAGGCTGGCTTGCTGGCTCGGTAACGCTTCCCTCCATAGCCGATATTGCTTGTCAAGACACCAGCAAGCTCTATTTAATTGTTAAGGTTCACCAAGCATTAAGCGCTTTGACTTCCAGGTAGACATCGTGTGGCTTACTTTCAATATCCTCATTCTTTATTTTCATAGCGTTGACTAACCAACTCCGAACGGTTTCGGTGTTACCCCACTTCTTCATCTGCCTCACGTACTCGAATAATTCATCCTTTGTCTGTGGTTCACCTAGTGGGTCCTCAGGTGTTTTCTCTGGTTCGGCTTCTTTTTTGGTCTCCGGTGCCTTCTCTTTTTTAGGCTTTTCCTTTGGTTCTGGCTTCGGCTCTGGTTTTCCTTCCCTGACTGGCTCCGGCATATCCTCCATATCTTGAGTAAACACCTCGGATAAACGCCCGGCTGATAAGGACGCATCAACTAAAGCCCTTTTCTTAGCCATTTTGAGAATAGTATTAACCTGAGAATATATGTCCTCATTCTCCACCCGCCCTGTTGTCTGGCTTTCAATTTCCTCAGCCCCATCAGGCCATTTCTCACCACAACCACCGGTCTTCTTAAAACAAATCCACCCGCCACCATATTCCTCTTTACCTTTAATAATGGCCTCTGCACCACATACTGGACACTTGCGTTTTGACTCACGCCACCGGTATTTACTTTCCATGCTGTTACATTCACCAAGCCCCTCTGATATGGTTACATCGTGGTTGACACTGACCAAAGAGCATTTAACCAGATAGCGGAAGAAAGGCTTAACCCAATCTTCCTGCCGGTCAATAATCTCATACTTATCAGCCAGTCCTAGTAATTTGGCTATCTTCTCTGCCCCGGGTTTCAAGAGTGTTGGCTTAGTTGTGCCGGGAATTACCCCATAATCCTGACCGGACACCATATTACTATGTACCACCTGTTGAAAGCGGTTGATAGCTGTAATGTCCCTCTTGAACTGTTGCTCGTCTGGAAGTGCTAATGCAGTTGTTTCGTTTTCCATTTTATTTATCCCCCCTGTTTAGTGTTATTATTAGAATTATCCCGACCAGATTTAATGACCCTACTATTGTGATACTCCAAAGCTCCATTTAATCCTTCTTTAACCTCTTGACATCTTCCCTCATATTCAGCTCTGTTTCCATCTCTCTCTTGATTCTCAGGCAGAAGTTCTTTTCCCTGCATCCCATACAGTCCAGGTAGCAGAAGACTTTACCCAGTGAATCCGGCGGTGTAGCAATAATGTGAGCTACTGCGCATTTAGTGGCGTTTCTCAAGGTGTCTAGTGTTGATACTTTCAGTTTGTAATCTTTTGTTGTTATCATAATTTCCTCCTTAAAGGTGCTTTTGGGAATCTTCCCAGCCCTCGTACTTACTCCAAGATTCTAGTAACCCTCTCTCAAAACTGGCATCTTCTCCTCTTTTCTCTTTGCCTTTTATGACATCACTGACACACTTAACCTGATATGAGTTACCTCGCTTTTCTGTTGACATTTAACCCCCTTAAATTACCGTCTTGTGGAAAGATACCACCCTGCCCATTAAACCCCTCAGATTTTGACTACAGGACTTCTCAGTGGCATTGTGGTTATCTTCTGTAACTTCATTCTCTTAGTTCCCTCTGCTTCCTTAATATTAGCAGAACCCTCACATGGCTGAGATGAAAGACATTACCCATCGCTCTAAGCGTCATACCAGAATGGTTTAGCCAAAACCGATAAAGCCTTTCATTCCTTTCCCTTTTATCCTGCAATCTATAACCCATAACAAGATACTAACATACTTGTTAACCTTTGTCAATAGTTAAACTGTATAATTTTTTACCAATTTCCGGAATGAGGGGTGTATAATTTTTGGACAGTAGAAACTTAGATAACCTCCTGAAATAAAAATAAGCCCCACCTCGTTAAAGATGGGGCTAAGTATGGTCTTGTATTTTAACAGCCCTGTTGTGGCTTACAGAGCCAACAGGGGCTATCTCTGGTTCATTGTTAAGAGCTTCTTTTCCCGTTCATTGTTCTGAGTACCGTAGTTAATTCTATTAGTGCCTTAGTATGTTCTTGTTTGGTTTCATGGTCTTCTTCAATCATATGAGTCAGCCTGTCTTCCATATATTTTCTATCTTCCTGTATTTGCCTCATACTCTGCTTGCTATCGTAGCGATATACAAAAAACATCATCATGGCAAGCATAGCTCCAACACCGAGACTGCCTACAAGGTTGATTAAGTCAATCATTGCTTATTCTCCTAAGTATTCAGGATATTCTTGCTGTCCCTCAATCCATTTTGAACCCCACATCAAATGAGCATATAAGGCCGCCGATGCAATCCCGATAATTGTAGCTGCTACTCCGCATTGATATGAGAGGGCAACTATTCCTATAAACCATATCAGCGTTATACAGGTGAAAGCCTCGGTATTATTATAAATCCAATCACGAAAAATGAAGGTGTATGGCCTTCGGTTTACGGGAGTTAGATACCACTCTGTATGAAACCAGAACCATTGATACCATTGTCCTAACATCAAACTATCCCTTATCTAATGTTTTCTCTTTTACTGGCTTCTTACTGTTATTATCATCCTGGGCTTTCTTTACTGCCTCAAGGATCATAAGTTGCTGTAGAAGATTTGAAGCCATTTGAGCGGTAATATTCCCCGACATCGCATAGTTAACAACCTTATTGTTTCCCCCTTCTGGTTCCAGTGTACACGAAAAAGAAAAGATTGTCTGTAACATTATATCCATCTCCCTTTTGCAAATTTTAAACACCACCCAACAGCTATAGCAAGGATTCCAAACGCTAGTATCAGTTCCGTCACTCTTACCCAAACGATTGATTCCTGAAGTCTCACCGGCTCACCTGTGCATAAATGAGCAAAGACAAACACAGCAAAACCTGCACTAAATATAAACAAGAAATGGGCGATAAGATTAACTATGTTCCTCATTTTCTAAAGCCTCCAAACGCTGTGATATATCATCAAGTTTATGAGATACTTGCTTTACTGAACCAATTAAGAGTCTAGCCACTTTATCAATCGGTATGAAGTGCTTGGAGAGATACTCACACCTATCCTCCCAATGCTTTAGTTTGTCATCTCGGTCTTTGCCAATCTTGGCTTTAATTCCTTTTAACTTCCGCCTTTCGGTTATATTCTTTTCTGTAGCAAGTAAATCATTAAGGTGTACCCGAGTCTTGTTATCCTTACTGTCCAGCCTATTGGTTGCTTTATCCATAAAGGATGCACGGTCAAGTCTTAGTATATCAGGTAACGTAGTAAAATCAAATCCGCCAGATGGTAGATTCTTCATCTGTGAGATAAGAGCAAGGTCATCATACTCATCTGGAAGGTGGCCTGCATCCTCACCACTGCCATAATATAAAGTTTCGCAATAAATCTTATCAAACTGTGTATTTGCACCTATATCCCTTGTAGTGGCTTCCGCATCTATATCATCTGCTATAATGTCATCTTCCAACTGTATGGTTCCTGTTCCAGTACCAATAACAACATCTACTGAGCCATAGATTCTCGTATCGTAGGTAGCAGCGGACTTCATTTGGATACCGGCATTTCCTGCGTCTATTTGTGTGACTTTCCCATAAGTAGTCGCACCCTTATCAAACTCAAGGATTTCGCCGATTATCTTAATTCCTGAAGCATTTATAATAACACCGCCAGCGCCAGCGCTTATCTCACCATTAACTGTTAACGTCGCATC
>Ga0307928_10003445_pt1 | contig 12061 bp, 13 predicted proteins | sample AceLakmetagen232_FD_201815 | JGI IMG/M metagenome (GOLD analysis project Ga0307928, IMG submission 201815) | Saline water microbial communities from Ace Lake, Antarctica - #232 | ecosystem: Environmental > Aquatic > Non-marine Saline and Alkaline > Saline | place: Antarctica: Ace Lake... | reverse complement strand
TAAGGTTAATTTCTTAAATGGATTGTTTGATACTCCAATTACATAAGCATTGGCTTCATAAAAAGCAATCTGATTATTATAAAACTTCGGAACTATTTGTGATATTTCATATTCGTTACCCATATAAATGAATGTCCAAATGTTTCTTCTGATAAAACCTCCAGCATTTAATATATGATTACGTTCCATATACAGTGTTGGTTTAAAATATATCTTACGAATATCTCGTTCTATTGTTGTATCAAAGTCCGTGGCTTTTTCTGCTATCTCAGGAAAGTCATATGTAACTGGATCAATAAGTACCTTATCTGTAAACTCAATAGGATTTGAATACGATGCTTTACCAAGATTTCTAGAATCAACGTTAGCAGTATATTCTAACATTCTAATAGGAATACCTATCTTATCAAATGCTGCTATGTATTTGTCTGTTATTACACCAGTCATTCCAACAGCATAATAATCTTGTTTTGTGTTAATTGGTGATTGTACTTTAAACGATAATAGTATGTTATTATCAACAGCCGTATCTAACGTATACACTCCTGTATCTGATGCTAGAGTGTTACTATAAGCATTGTTTACATATCGCTCCTGCGCTACCACAGACTTGTTCACGTCGAATCCATTGTTAAGGTTACCTGAACCATATTGATAAGCATTTCTCATATCTTCAGCATTACCAAAATACTGTAATGTTTCATCTCCGTGTCTGAATAATTGATTACCAACTATGTCTAGATTGCTTTTACTATTTATCTTACGCCAGGCATTATCATAATTATATGTACCATCATTTTCACTTATGTGTTTTACCATAACATCATTTGTTGTACCGTTATTTAATGTAGATGTTACTAAGAATCCACCTTCTTGAACACCCATAGCACTTAATTTGAATACACCTGTACCAGTTATAGCATCAACTGGTGCTGTATAACCTGCTATTGATAAAGTACCACTTGTAGGCCAGGTAGCACCACCATCCTCAGATGTTATATATTTCATTGTTGTAGGTTGTACTCCACCTGGATTGTTATAATAATATTCATCAATTAAATAACCACTCTGATGTAAAATAGTAGACGATGTCCATCTAACTTTAACTATTCCATCATTTGCTACAATACCACTAGTTACAAATGCTGATGCTGTTCCACTTGGTGTGTAATAATAACCACTATTTGGATGACCTGCTGGTATACTTCCATCAGAATAATGTAAATTAGAATAGTACTTAGATATTTTATTATCACTAGAATCTGTAAACCATAATTTATCTGATGGTCCTTCTGTAAATAATTGAGCAAAATGAAATTGAATATCAACTCCGTCAAAATTTACAACTGTTGTTACATCATCAAAAGCAGGATACGGTAGAGGATAGTTAGTACTGTTTGAAACAGTCTCTGTAACCGTACCAGAGCCCGCAGGCGATATTCTATCACCATATGCGACCAGTAAGGTACCTGAACCATCCATTGAGATTGTAGGGTCTGTAATTAAATTACCAGAATTACTAATATCTGTTGTTTGATCGTATGTATAAGTTGTTCTATCAAATCGTGTATACTGTAATTTATCCCAACTAGTTCCAATGATGTGACCATATTTATCTTTCGATACAGAATCAAATCTTGGTGTAATTCCTGGTTTCATTTTAAATAATGAATTTGTATAGGCATTCCATCCAGTTCTTATTGGTGTATTAATTAAATTTTTAGTATTTAGATTTATAGTAGCAAGGTTGTCTGTAACTAAATCTTTATAAGAATTGTACATTTCACTATCTATGCTACCAAATACTGTTGATGAAGCGTCATCATTTTGAATATACGTTAAGTCTCCACCGGTATCAAATGCTGGTGTTCTGAATGTTAGACTACCATCATCCTTATCAATGAATGTATATGTAGTTGTCCAAGTTTCATTGGCAACACCTGAAACACTGTTGGCTAATGATGGTGTAACAAGACATAATTTATTTAGATTCTCACAGTTATGTAATGATTGTCCAACTCCACCATCTCCACCTGTTGTATTTAATTTAAGATATGTAACGTTTGTATTATCGGCTGTTACTTCTGAATCGTAATCATAACTATTAATTGCTGCTAACACAGACCAAGTAAATCCATCATCCGTAGATTTAAATATATCTATACGATTGTATTCAAATGGAATTGCTGCGTACAGTGTGTTGTTAGTTCTATCAATGACACAACATTTAGATTGACTATTGTTAAAGTTCTTTGATAGACCTCTACTATTGTATGAGTTAACTGTGATAGGTGTATCGCTTGATATATTGGACATTTAAATCTCCTTAATTCCTATGAATATATTTCCTGATCCTAATACTGGAGCATTCTCAACTGTGTATTTAAAATAAATTGTTTCTCTATCGTATGCTTCTATATAAAATGATATTTGTCCCGAATAATTATCAGATGAGATGTCATCAAATGCTATTGTTAAGTTACCAGATATACCAGTGTTAGAACCAGAAGCATTAACTTCATATCTGTGTTTAGTATCTGAGTCATTAACTATAACGAATGAGTCTTTGTGTATGTCATCATAGAATAAATTACCTATATCTAGTGAGTTAATTATATCAGATGAACTATTCCTATTTGTATCTATGTATTTGTTGTTATATAATCTATACATTAGTCCCCCTTTTCAGAATCAAATTCAGGCCATACTACATCACTAACAGCATCGATGTTACTTAACAATGATTCCATTCCTGTTTTTAAATAAGCATACTGACCTGATGTCATTTGAACTATATGACTTTCACCTTGATTATATAGAATAGTAATTGTTTGCTCATCCCAGTTAATCAGTGTTCTACCAAATGTAATATCTTTTGCGTTACTTTGTGTTAATGTTCCTGTTATCATATTATCCTCCTATTTAACTAACTTTTGACGACTACCCATTGTATCTACTTCGTGATGGAAGTCAAATTCTAATGCTGCTGCTAGACCAGTAAATGTATCTCTTACATCATCACCTAACTATACGCCGATCATTACAACATTATCAGGAAGACTTGCGTGTGATGCTGTTTTCCACAGTTCATCTACAGCTGCTCCTGCTGTTGCCTGAGTAGCACCTGATTTCATACTTTTTATTATTAAACCGCCATTTCCAACTTCTTGTGGGTCTATAACTAAATCTGCACCATCATATGTAATTGATGCATCTTGTGCTGCACCTAGATATAATTTCTTGTTATCAGCATCTATTTGTAAGTCGCCTCTTAATAAAGATGGAGCTGAGTGTAAACAATATATGGCCCAATCGTTTGTAACTGTGGATGTACCCCAACCTTGACCAGCTATATATAAATCATAGTTATTTGTTATTGCGCCACCACGTTGCATAGATCTTAAATATAAACCAATGTTATTTGTTATTGTACCACCGAATGTTGAAAGAGTTGCACCATATTGTAATGTAGCACCTCTTACATTTTCCTGTATTCCAGTTGAATCTTGAACATATGATGAACCATCAAAAGCTGATAGTGTTCCACCAGCTGTATTATCAGCATTACCATCTCTTATTGCTTGATAGACAGAACCAATTGTTGTATATGTACCATCATTATCAACTGTTAACTTTGTACCAAAAAAACCTGCGTATCTTGCGTGCTGGTCTGTTACGTTTCTTTGTACTGCAAACTGATATGTTTCAGATGGAGCTTTTCCAACTCCTACACGACTATCATCATTCATTAATATACCAGAAGCATCACCATTGTTAGATAAGTAATTATCATTTAACTGAATGTTACCAGTCATTTTTCTAGTGCCATCTTTAAAGAAAGCATTATCATTTAAATATCCACTGGCTGTTTCTAAATCAGTTATATCATCTCTTAATACACCTGATATAGTGTCTACATATCCTTTTGGTGTTAAATTATCAGTAGCAGTAGGCTGCTCACTTACACTTAACTTACCATCTTCATCGCTATATAAATAAGTTACGTGTGAGCCAGCACCCTTAGATATACCAGTATCAGCAATAATGTCATCATACTGAATATCTAAATAAACATTCGCATCTGCTGCTGTTAAATATCCAATAGTAGTAGCACCAACACAGTGAAAGTGATTATACATAGTTCTAATTTTTAAATCAGTACCATTTGAATCTAGATATATTCCTATCGCTTGCCCACCTGTATTGTTTACGTGGAGAATATTATAATATGCTTCGCCGTCTCCGCTACCGTTACTTGTAACAACGCCAATAGCAAGTGTTGTATCATTATCTGTAACAGTTGCAATATTACCTATAACCCTAGTAGTACCAGCAGCCTCGTTAAATATAATACAATTTATAAATGATGCGTTGGTTCCAGTAATTGTAATATTAACTGATTCTAAATCACCAAATCCTCCAGCTAGTATATTAACTGCTCTCTTTGCTGTAAGCCCTGCGGATGTTACATTGTTATGTGATATCATACTACCAAAATGCATCTTAAATGTACCACTAGTAGTTATAATGGTATGTCCTGATACAAATGTGCCGGTTGAACTAGCTTCAAAGTGGCAGAATCTAGCACTAGCACTACCAGTACCAGTTATCATATTAATTGCTGATGTATAAGTACCAATAAATTTAATGTTGCAGTATTTAACACCAGTAAAAGCACCAAAGTCACTAATTTGTGCAGTGTTCGTTATAACAGTTGAACCACCAGCGCAACCCATTCCCATAACACTTTGATTATTAGCTGTAAAATTTACTGTATCATTTACATAAGTGCCTTCGTAAACTTCAACCACTAGACCAACAATTACATTATCATCTAATGCTGCTTGTATTGTAGTATAGTCTGCACCTGATGCTGATACTGTAACTGTACCAGAAGGTCCGGGTAAATAACCTGATGCTCCTGCTATATTATTAATCATTTCAACTATCTTACCACTGGATGGGAATGTGTATTGTGTTCTTGCAGCACCTTGATGATAAGCTAATGCTTCTGCATCATTGGCATAACATAACAGTCCCGACTTAGCGTTAACTGCATGTGTTGCTAGATTACCTTCTAGTTTATGTAATTCTATATTGTTACTTACGTTATTACTCACAACTATATACCTCCGTGGCAGTGAATGCGTTTGAATAACCTTCTTGATAACTGTTACTGTGACTGTATACTTCTTGAAAACTACACCCAAAGAAACTATGATTTGTTACACCTGACTGTGACAACTTAACATGTTTACTGAATAACTGTTTACCAGTATCTTCTTTTAGAGTCTTAAATGGTTCATAGAAATCATAACCATTTTTATATGGCTTGAATTGAAACGGTAGTCTCTTATCATCGAATGCTGGCTTTATGTGATATGGATTCTTCTGTGATCTATACTTAACACTCATAATAATACTATAACCGCCATTACTCCAGATATCACTACAGTAGTGAGTACTGCAAATAGTATTTTAGATATTCTTTTACGAAAGTTAGTATTTGATTCAACCTTACCAATAAGTCCAGGCTTATCAAGTGTACCAACTAAATGTTCTTTTATAGAAACTACTACATCCATAATATCTTTATGATCTTGATCTTCTGACATTGACACCTCCAGTATTGGAGTGAGGATAGGCAGTCGAGGACCTACCCCCACAGGGATTAGAATGTGTCTTTAATAACAGCTGCGTAAGGTTCTACTAAGATACTAGTATCACCAGCATACCAACCCATAAGGTCATATGCTCTAGCAGGTACATTATCAGCAACATCTACTCCGATGTCTTGCATGAAAGCGTATCCAAATGCTTCTTTGGATGCGATAACATTGAAATTAACTGTAGCACTTTTAGCTACTTTAGAACTGATGAAACAAGGTATTCCGTAAGGAGAACCTACATAACCATTCAATGCGTTAGTACCGTCTCCAAAACCTTCTACAGTTCCTTCACCAACTGATGCCATAACTGATGCATCACCGATAGAAGCTCTTACTGCATCCCAAGATGTAGGAGCAAATACTGCAAAGTAAGGTCCAGGTGCATCTTGTGCTTCTAACTGAGCAATACCGCTAAGCAAGAAACCTTTAGCGTTATCAGCTGTTAAAGAACCAGCTTGTACGTTAGTAGTTAAGGCAGTACCAGAAGCTTGAGCAAGAATCAACTCATCTTCATCGTTACCCAATGCTCTACCCATTTGTTCACCGTAAGGTGCTAAATCACTGAACGGATCAGCGTATAGTGTATGTTTAGAGATTTGTACATAAGTACCTCTTTCAACAGGTGTAAGTAATACACCGTCAGTAGACCAAGTTGTTGAACTAGGAGCTACACCCTCTGTTAAGAGAGCTGGAGTTAACTTTTGAAATCTTGGTATTGTAACGCTTCCTGCGCCTTGAGGTAATTGAGAAGCTCTTACTAGAGGTCTCATTACTCTTGCAGCATAAGCTGCGGACTGAGCATCAGAACTTACGATAGTTCCGATTAGATCATCCATTGTAGTACTGTTTGATATTGACATTTTTTATTTCCTTTGGTTTTGTAACATACTTCTATATTGATCTCTCAACTTAGCTCTCGCAATAGGGTCCTTTTTAACAGCAGCTACATCAGTGGGTTTAGACCCTCTGTTGTTTGTGTTAGTATTCTCCTTACGAGTATTCATTGCTTCAATATTAGTATTGTTAGTATTTGTATTATCATTATTTTCTTCTGTAGTAGCTTCCACTTTAAACTGTGGGTACTCTGTTGCAAATTTATCGACAGCCTGTTCAATTGTTTGGCCTTCCGCTACTTTGATAAACGATGGATCGCATTTAATGCCCTTTGTCTCTAACATAGAGCCTATGCTACTTTCAACAGTCTTAGTATTCATAGTGGCTATTGTAGCTTCACTTTCTCTAAGCTTGCTTCTCCATCCAGCTGCCTCATCTCTCAAAGACTTCACGTAATCGGCTGAATACCCAGTATTCTGATTACTTGACTGCTGTTGCTGATTGTTTTGGTTATCTCCTGGATTACCTTCACTCATACTAAACTTCCTTTTCTAGAGGATCTACCTCTGGTTGTACTACTGGTTGTGATACTGCCTTATTGAACTCGATATTCGATCTAATAACAACTTCAGCTTCTTCTTCACTCAATGAAGGTTTCTGCTTCAGTAGCTCATCTACTGGTGTTATCAAGCCGTATCTAATATCAGTATCTCTATCTTCATTATCTTGTAGAGGTAATAACTTCTCCTCTGGGTATGACACAATAACATTTTCTATTGGTTCTTCACCGAGAACCTTTAATATCATATTTGCTAATTGTAATTCATATTTCTTATAACGTAATGTTTTACTATTGAATATCTGCATCAACGGTGCCCAACGTATTAATAGTTCTCTACCACTGTTAGCAGTTTCATCTCCTACTACAGATACTTTAGGTACACCAGATGTTTCAAATAACTTCTGTTCAAGATACTTGATTTCCTCTAGTGTTTCTTTGATCTTAGGGTTCATATTAAGTACTGATGCTTCAGCACTCAATGGTAATGATATTGTATTACCTGGATGAACTGTGATACCTTCACCGTTCTCATAACCCTTAATTACTATAGGTGTAGCAGACTCCATCTTTATCATATAACCAAGGTTCGTCAGTTGTTGATTAATGTAACCGTTTAACTGTTGTAATGCCTCTGCTGGAGCGTGACCTAAGAATTGATTATATACTTCTTCACCTCTGAACGAGACGAATGGGAGGAAGCCTAACTTATTTGGTTCTTGTGATTTCTCTGTCTTACCTTGGAATATTGTAACGTAGTCATCAGTCCATACCTGTGTACGTAGTACCTTCTCAACCTGTGGATCTTTATCAGTACCTACAAGTTCTCTAAACAGGCTTACTATTGATACTGCTAATGGACTATTAGGATCTTCATCATAGTCTACAATACTGATTTCACTAGCATCATACATCCTCAACTTAACCTTACCAGTGTCATCTAGTCCTACAAATACAAGACCAGTACCTGTTAACTCAGCAGCAAGGTCTACATTAAGTAAGAAGTTGTCCATATCAATATCATCATATATACCTTCTAGTATGCCAATTGATTTAGTAGGTCCTTCAAATTCTCTCTTCAGTGGTCTACTATACAGTAACGATAGTTTCTTTTTTATGATAGGTGCTAGTATATTAATGGTTACTAGATCAACATCCATATTAACCTGACTAACGTACTTCTCTTGTTTAGAATAATAGTAGTCAATATTCTTTATGGCTTCTTCACGTCTTTGACGTTCTTCAACAGAATCATTATTAACTGAAGCCTCTGTTATGATACTAGTTGGTGTTGAATCAATTAATGGCATTATATCTCCCTATGTTGTAAACAGACGTATGGTGGCTCTGTTAGTGGTGTTGTGCTTAAGAATGGCCTATGACACTCAGAGCAGCGTTTCCATATTTTATTTTTTAATGTTGTTGTCCCGTAACTTGATTGTTCAGGAACTTTACCTAGATACTTGGCATAGTCATACTTGTTTACGAAGAAATATCTGATAGCATCTGCCATATGGTCGTGGATACCATCCTTCAATGGTTCTTCTTTAACTACGTGTGTTATTCTATTAACGTCATACTGATAACCTTCTAATGATCTAATGGTTTCTTTACAACTACGATGTACAAAGAACTTACGTTCACCTTTAGCGTTCTTAATGAATGCTCTCATCAGTGCTAGACCTGGATTGATTCTAGTTGCTTTATTGGTAACAGTAAAACCACCTCTACGTAATTCATCAACTGGACTAAGACCTGACGTTAACTCTTCTGCATTACCTGCTGGATCTGAATACAATTGAATGATATCCTTTTGTCTGATACCGTGTTTACTAATCATTACCTGTATTGCTGTTATGACATCCTCCATTTGTAATCGTGATACATACAATTCATCTATGATGGTCACTGTATTATTGTACCTATTCACAGCAACCAAACATACTGCTGTTATACTAGCATACCCGAAATCACAACCCAAATAGTAATCATACTTCTTTAAATCATATACGTGATCTACATCTGTTATGTTACTGTCATCAAAGTCACTGTATACTCTACCTGCTCTAGTAATGAACTCAGCCATATACTCCTGACGAAAGTCTACATCACTCATCTCTTCCTTTGCCATTTCAATCTCTTCAGCATCAATCAATGTATTACTTGCTGTTGTCCAATGATAACTACTCCATCTGTCTTGATTGTATATGTCATAGAACCAATTACGTCCATTAGGTGTACTGATCATTATAGCCTCACCTTTACGGTCTGACAGTGATGGTCTAACTACTAAGTTCCAAGTGTCTGGTTTATGAAATGCTGCTTCATCTGCTATGTATAATGTAATTGAACGTCCTCTAAGACTGTCTGGATTATCACTTCCTTTAAAGTACATAGTACTACCATTGTGAAACCTTACACGCATCTGTGACATATGACAGTTCTTTATCAATGGAAGTAGGTCATCATAGTATGTAAGAAACTCCTCGAAGAGTACCTCACGTGCTAGTTTAAATGTAGGACCTACTAAGAATACTAGTCTATCTGGATCATTAAGTGAATGACGTATTGCCTGTTGTATAACGGCTTTTGTCTTCCCTGATCTACGCCCACCAACTATACATTTGAACCTTGAGTCATCATTATGAAACTCCACTTGATGTGGTTGAGGTTTATACTCTAATGTTATTGTTTCCAAGATACAGTGAAACTTCCTGGTTTATTACCATTACGTAACTCTTCTATTCTTTCAAGATGTTCAAGTATTAGTTTAATGTGTTGATAACTACCAGCCTTTGCTTTTTTAACTGTAGTCTTATATATGTCAGGTAAATATTGTTTAAGGTGTTCTCTAGCAGCAACTAATAATAGTTCAATGAACTTACTATCTCTTTTCCATACACATATAGTCTGTTCTGTAACACCTATTTGTTTAGCAACTTCTTGTTGTGTCATATCTCCTGTACACATTAACTCTATGGCTTGTAACTGATTAGGGTTCATTGTTCCAACCTTTCATTGCTTTATATGCTTCTTCTTGTATATCGTCTGCTTCTTCTTGAAACTGTTGTTCTTGTGTCAGTAGTTCTTTCAACTCTTTACGGAATATATTAACCATAACTGTGTAATCTATCACTACTTACCTTCTTTCAATCTAATATGTTCTAATTTATGATGATGAGCACATAGGAATATACCATCGTATGGGTTGTCATATCCTTTATCGTGATGAAATTGTATTGATGGAGAGCAAGAAGCATCAGAATGTGCACACTCACCTCTCTTGAACTCAATGTCAGTACCTGGTATCTTACCAATCTTTAATGCGTATTTTGCTTTTGCTTGTGATGACTTCTGTATTTTGTCTTTATTATATTTACCTTTTTGTTTATTATATAACTTTATTGCTGACTTGCTTTTAACTAGTTTACCTCCAGGTGTCAATGCATATTCTCTTGTCTTGATTTTAACACACTCTTTACACCTTGACTGAGTACCAGCAATGCCTCTAGTTTCATTGTAATACAGATTGAGTGACTTCCACTTGTCACAACAACTACACTTTTTGAATGTTACACCTGATACTTGCTTTACTGATTTGATCATAATAACTACTCCTCGACTTTACTTTAAAACCTTAAAAATAATTTAAACTGTATTGACTACGAGCATTGAATGCTTTATAGTTGTTACATTTCTAATTTCTTTTACTGTATCATACTTCAACTCTGTTATGATTACTGTTTACGTAACTCCCCTATATTCCTATTTTTAGTTTTAATGCTAATTAATAACACATCATATCCAGTAGGGAGATTACATTTCTTAAGGAAGACAACCTAAAAACCTTAAGTTCGACTATATGATTAGTTTAGTTCAACTCTTCAGTTGTATATCTGTATTATTTGTAAACTCAATTAAGGAATGCAGGACTTTCAACCTAGAGATATAATATGTGACATCTGCTGTCTTATACTAATATTATACCTAGAAGAATCGATATATCTACAAAAAAGATTATTTATTTACACCAAGGTGGTAGAAATCTAGGACTACCTCCACCAATACCATTATATATTGTAGGTATTCTTGTTGAGTTTATTAATAGTAAAGCATCAGAACCTTCTTGAGCATAAAGTACAGCCTGTGAAGTTAAGAAGTTAGCAACATTGATAGGGTTATCAGATGTGTTACCACCTATAGATGTTGAACCTATATTAACAGTTCTGAATGATGCTTTCTCTCCTCTAAGAGCTTGTAACATAAATACGTCTGACATATTCTTGAATACTATAGATGCCGCAAAGTTAACTTCTGCTTCTTTAGACATTTCTAATACAGCATTATATTTACGTCTACTAATGCTTGTATCCCAAGTATCTGTAAATCTACCAAGTCCTGTATCACCTAGTTTAAGATCCATATATGCTCTTGCTTTCTTAAGAGCTTTAAGTACATCATTATTAGTAACATCTTCAGTTGTTAAATTAGTATAATCATAGAACTCTTCTGTAGATGATAATGATATACCATCAGTCTTTGATGTTATAGCAAAGAATGGTGCTCCTTCTGAGAACTTAGATCCCGCTACTGCGTCTGATATTGCTGACGAAGCACTACTTACACTATTATGATATTGTATTTTATAGTATAATGTTTCATTTAATATATCTAGCTTTGCTGTCTCGGTTGGATATTCATAAGATTGTGTTTCAACAACGCTATATGAACCATCCTCGGTAGAAGCTGAATATATTTTTAATTGATTGAAATCTGGATCATCTGGTAATCCAAAAGTTATTACTCCACTAACTGTAGACATAGTTCCTCCTATTTAGCCTTTACAAGGCGAGTTAATTTTTTTACTTGATTATCTAATCTGGCAAGCTGCGCACCAGCACTTTCTTTTAAATTTTCTTCAGCAGTTATTTCGTTAAATTTCTTAGTTGCGTTATAAACTGAGGCTACTGCCCCAGCACCTTGTAGTACTGTTAATGCT
>Ga0307928_10003444_pt1 | contig 12062 bp, 17 predicted proteins | sample AceLakmetagen232_FD_201815 | JGI IMG/M metagenome (GOLD analysis project Ga0307928, IMG submission 201815) | Saline water microbial communities from Ace Lake, Antarctica - #232 | ecosystem: Environmental > Aquatic > Non-marine Saline and Alkaline > Saline | place: Antarctica: Ace Lake... | reverse complement strand
GCGCAGCCAAACCTAATTTAGCAGTTAAATTACCTTCAAATTTATTAACCGCTGAACCAGCCATTGCCAGTTGCGTGACGTCTACCTGTAATCGTGCTATTAAGTTACCTAAAAACATAAGCGTTATTTTTTACCGTTCTTATTCACCACCTTTTTCTTACCTATAAGTCTTAAAAGAGTATCTTTTATAGTTTGTGGAGACTGTTTTCTAGTCATTATATCTTCATCAACCTCCCAACCAAACAAACCCACTTCCTTCGCTTCTTTTAAACTATGTCCTTCCTTCAAAGATTTACCCGCCGTGTTCCAAATATGCTTTGCAAGGTATCTAGCAACTTCATATTGTATTTTGTACAAATCAAGATCCCTATCCATAACACTTTTCATGGCATACCTAAACTCAATAGGCGTTAAATCATAGAACGCATTAACCGTAATACTTAATCTACCTATGGCAGTACCACACAACTCATTAAAATTAATTAGGTCTAACGCTTTTAGTAAACCTAATTTTTCAACTTTTTTCTAGTTAATTTTCCTCCGGGACTTTTTGCTTCAATTTCATCTAATTTAAGATCAGAAAAGAATTCAGGAATTAATTTCATAAAGTCAAAATAGACTTCATCCATTACATCTTCCATATCCTCCTTTTTAAAGGTAAAATCTAATTTCATTTTTTGATGACCTTTTTGTAAAGCGAAAAACAATAATTTTTCATATGCTTCATAATCTGTACCATCATCATCTACAGATAAACCTCTACCTAATTCTTCTTTTAATTTTTTCAAAGCAAAATAAGAAACCCTGATTGGATATTCTTTGTCCTCATAAGTTATGTACCGTACCATTTTGATTAATTTTTTTTGATTAATATTTATATTCTTATTTAAAAATAAAATCCTTGATTAGGATTTATGTTAATTATCAATAAGATCTGGTGAAGATGAAGTCAAAGGACTATCTGATACGCCAGCAAAGACATATACTTTTCCTGTAATCTTAATAGTTGCATTCGCTGTAATTTTGTCTCCAACAGATGCACTAAATGGTATCTCCGTCACCAATCCTGCAAATTCCATGTGAGTATTCTCACTATCTGGAATTGAGATCAAATAATTTTGAACAGTATCACTTTCAAAATCATCATTTAAAATATCATATGTCGATGGGGAAAAATTCATAGTAAGACTAACTGTCCCACCTTCCCTCAAACTCGCTATATGCTCTCGATAACCACCTACTGAATCAAGGGCGGTTACCTCAATCGTTTCTCTTGTTTTGGTAGGTCCATCAACTGCGGAAATTTCCGCAATGGAGGTCCACACCGTGGTCCATCTCCAAAATTTGACACCCATACCTGAAATAGCATTGCTACTCATAATTTACCTCCTTTTCAAATTTAAATTAATATACATAGGCTATCTACGTTGAATTTCAAAATTCAATATAATAATAGCCCTTCCATTATCATCCCATCCTAACATAGCAGGTCCGTTAGAACAGTAAATAACAGAATATAAAGTACTATTCACGGTTTCTTGCCCAATCCCATGTAAAGTATCCCTAATATCTTGTGCCAAAGCATCTCCTGTAATATAACTGGCATTTCTAACACGTATCTGTACCGCATCATAATAATAATTTTCACCTTTTATAAAAGTTAACATTGGTGCAGCACTCATACCAGCAAAAATTGTAACAGTATTTATAGGTGTAGAAGGTTCTTTAGCTATAAACAAATCAGTACCAAATACCAACCCTAATGAACTCTCATCCACTAATAAACATTTTATGTCCTCACAAACAGAATTCATAATCTTTTACTTTATGTTGGTGATATAAATTGTTGTGATCTAAATTCCTTACTATATGACATACCTTTTCTAGCAGCAGTTTTACCAAAACCTTTTAATAAATAAGCCCTTTGTACTATTTTAAGTATTTCAGTCCTTTTTACTTTTAAAGCCTTTTCAAAAAATTTAGCACCTGAACCAGTTTCACTCCACTGAGTCCCTACTGGCATTTCATGTGCCCATATAGCATATGGAGAACTAAATCCCATTAATACATTTACATTAGAAGCTGACTTAGTTTCAGTCTTAGCTTTTGCTAATGCTCCTTGATGTGCTGCATTTAATTCAGTTGCATCAGGTCCTATAAAACCACCCCCTTTTCCTCGACGTACACCTGCAGAATTAACTATAAACCAACTCTTCCTTAAATTCCCTAAATCTTTAGGTATCGTAGGTATTTCAGTTACCATAGCTTTACCAATCATATCAGCCGCTTCAGTCATACCCTCCATACCAGCAAATTTCATATTACCTAACTCATTCCTTAAATTTGCTTTAAGTTGTGCAAAACCTGTTATGTAGACTCTACCTGCCATAATATTATACCTTCTGTTCCCAATTTGGTTTCAAATAATACATACGTACAAAATCAGTTGTTGACATTACCATTGGTGTTTTCTCTTTAGAAACTATTTTAAAAACACCTTGTATTGTTTCAGGTAATGGATATGTATCTCCTGATTCAATATCTAATCCTAAAAGAAGTAAACTAGCTAATGTACCAAGATATACAAGTTCATCCTCCTCTGCTTCAGTATTGGTTAAAATTAATCCAGTGGAAATAAGTTCTTCATTTTTCCTATTGGTAATTAGTTTTGTCATTTGATCCCAACGTACAGCAATCTCAACAGGTTCATCATACGTATTAGTACCATACCCAGGATTCACAGGATTGGCCCAATGTACAGCAGTCTGCACTGCAAACTTACTAATAACCTTTTCTATAATATTACTCATGCGTCAAAACTTTGAACCGCCCTCAAAAAAGCAGGTTTCTTTTCCAAATCCATAAATGCCCCTGATGTATCCAATGCTAAAACCATTTGACCATAAGAAGTAGATTGCAAACCTGCTCCCCATTTTCCTATATACTCAATTTTAGCAGTACCAGCTTCTGCGATTTTCGCTACCCGTTCTCTTGTAATAGCCAACATGTGTCCTGCCAACCATTTCTCTATTTCTGTATATAAATCAGAAGCAGTGGTTCCCAAAACAGTATTTACCATCGTATTCGCTGCAGCTATATATTTATTTACATCTGCCTCAGTAACGGTCATACCATCCATTATACTATTCACATCGGCATAATTCGTTCTTACAGCCATAATTATTTTGTTTTAATTAATGTACTTTCTAATAATGATATAATTCCTGTTTTCCAAGGTAAATCCAACCAACGTAACATTTCATGTATTTGTTGAAAATTACCATTTAACATTCGTTCAGGCCATATAACCTTACAGTCTAATCCTTTTTCCATCATTGACACAAATAATTTTTCATGTTCATGTACCCACCACAACCAACCACTTCTTTCATCTAAAACATTAATAGCCTCTAATATTGATGGATCCTCATACGCATCCATAAATCCTGTTTTCAAACAAGAAGAAATAACATCCCCTGTTCTACGTCTAACAATAATATATTTAGCATTAGGATATGCAAAAGCCCAAATAGGCCATATTTGAGCAATCCTTGCACTTTTATACATCCAAATTACTTTTTCAGAATAACCCTCTTCAATTAATATATCCTCAACTTTATTTTTCCAATCAAATGGAATAGGCATTTGTGAATAATCTGGTAAAGGGTATTGTCCTCGATTATCTATAGATAAACTATTTTCATAATAAGTATTAACAAACTGTTTTATTTTTTTATTTTCACACATTGTGGTTGTTTCACCTGTAAATCCACCACACATTTCAATAATGCGAGCAATAAGTGAACTACCCGAACGTTCAATTCCAGTAACAAAAACTGGTATATTTAGCTTACTCTTTACCATATCACAACAATTATCTAATAATCACACTTTGCCAATATACATTTAAATTGACTAAAATTACGAATAAAATCTTGATCTACATAAAATTGATTCATTATATTTTTAATCATATTAAATTTAATTGGGTATGATACACATATTCAACCACCCATTCTACCTTTGCTTTCCTCATTCTAGGCTTACCATGAAAACAAACAACAGAAATATTTTCAGGTAAAATTTTTAGATATTGTACCATTCTATCTACCCTTGGTTTAAAACTGCTAATTTTATCAGTAAGATCCTGCCAAAATAAATCAGTAGGTACAACAGCATTCATAAACCACATATCTCCTTTCTTATATGTTTTCATATAACCTTTTGGATTCTTTACCCATACATCCCATATTTTTTCTACCTTTTCATTATTAGCTGGTACCCACATAACTCCATTAGCATAAACACTCCTACCTTTATAAAAATCAATTAAATTTATAAGTTTATTTTCATTCTCTTCATTTGGAAATAAATCAATAATATCCCCAACAATAGCAGTATCCAAATCAAAAAACAAAAAAGGTCTATATTTTTTTAATTGAGGAGCAAATAAATTCATCTTACACCACCAACCAGGCCATTCATTATTATACATTGGTAAAAGTGTACAATCTTTTAATTTTATAATAGAACTAACCTTGTCATACAAACAATAAATATTTAAACACTTTTTAGATTTCCATTGTTTTTTCAAATGGAAACATAATAATTCAACATCACTAAAATGAAAATCCTTACCAACTTTTAAAGCCAATAATACATTATAATCTTGCATAGGTATCCCTTTCTTTTAAATGAGTATCCATTAATTCTTTGACCAATTTAGACAAATTAGATCTAATTTTAACAGACTTAGTATTTGAATGCCTTCTATAATAATAAAGTATTTCATCACAATAACCTAATTTAAATCCTGCCCAAAGACAACGTAAATTAAATTCATATTCTTCAGAATGGTGTAACCTTTCATCAAATCCTTTTAATAAATCAAATATTTCTTTCTTATATAATACTGTACCTCCATGTATTGGATTAGATTTTAAAAGGTTTTTGTATGATACAACTTCTGGTGGTATATATCTATTTCCATGATTACCATTTTTATCAATTTCAATAGCATTTCCATGAATAAAATCAACATCTTGTTGTACAATAGCATCAACGGCAACTGTAAGACTATCCTCAGATAAAATATCATCTTCATGTAAAAACTTAATATAATCTCCAGTAACTTCTGGTAATACTTTATTAAAATTCTCAGCCCAATCACCTTCCCCTTGACTAATAATAAGCTGACACCAATCTGGTACACTATCAATAGCTTCTTGTAACCAACCTCTATCATCTTTATAAGGAATAATAATAGTTACCTTTGGTTTTCTATAACTATTAAACTTAAAAATTGAAGTTTCCTTTAAAGTTAATAACTTGTATAATATTTCATTTTTTTTAATTTTATTTATATTAGTCAAATGAAAAACTTTTTCATGCCATTGATGTAAAACAGAAACTTCTAAAGGTATTTCCTTTTTTAAACCTAACCTAGTAATCCTTTCCACAAATTCATCATCCTCATAAGCAACACCATTAGCGAACCGTTCATCAAATCCACCAAGTGCATCCATATTTTTACGAGTTAAAACACCACAAAAATGATAATACACTGGACGATAAATTGGATGATTATACCAACCTAACATATTTTCATATTCATATGTTCTTTGAGATAATTTTCCTTGTTTACGTTTTCTTCTTGGTGTATTTTCATTTCCATATCTTTTTTGAGGTAAACTATCAAAATTAGAAATTAAATCAAATACACTTTTTTCCTCAAATTCCCCAAAAGCATAAGTAGAAATAGATAAATAATTATCATCTGTAATATTTTCAACTATATAAGTAAGAACATCCCCTACATGAATACACTCAGGATTTTGAATAATTATTATATCTCCTTTCGCTGCGGCAATACCTATATTATATGGAATACAACTATTCATGTACCATTTATCCTTTTTTTCTATATGAATAACACGCATAAAAGGAAATTCAAAAATTAAATCTTCAACCCTTTCTTCTTCATCGCTACCATCATCCACTAAAATTAATTCATAATTTTTTTGAACAGATTTTTTTATTGACTGTAAAGTATTATACAATACTTTTTTCCTATTATAATATGCAATCACTATACTAATCATATCAAAAATCCTCCTTCTTTTAGTATATTCAATATCTGTTCTTTACTTTGCTTTTTAGCCGTTTTAGAATTAAACTTTTCTAATGTTACTCCAGTAAACCCTTTAACCACACTAGAATCCCAAATATGCCAATACGTTCTACCAGTTACTAAATCTGGATAAATAACATATGAATCATGAGGAGCTTTCTTGGTTGACTTAATTTCAAATTCAGAAATCAATCCTTCATGTATTTTTTCACCTACTCTACTTCCTGTTATATCTATTTTTACATCTAACCATTCCCCATAGTATTCAACTAAAACTTCAATCAAATCCTTAATATAAAAACAAGGCATTTCCATCACATAAATTTCGCCACCTATTCCTTCACCTGTAAAAAATAATAACATATCTACAATATCTGACATCGTAGAGAAAAACCTAGTCATTCTTTCATCGGTTAAAGTAACTCTACCTTTAGTTTTAATTTGCTCAATAATAAGAGGAACAAGACTACCATTAGTTCCTAAAATATTACCACCTCTAATACAAAAAAATTCAGTATCTTTAGTATTACAATTAGCTTGTATTATTAATTTCTCAGCAGTAGCCTTAGTCAATCCATAAAGATTATTTGGTTCAACTGCTTTATCTGTTGAAACATATAAAAACCTTTTAACCTTATATTTTGTTGAAGCCTTAATCATATTAATAGTACCATTTACATTAGTTTTAATAGCCTCAACTGGTTGATATTCACAAACAGGTACATGTTTCAAAGCTGCTAAATGATAAACAATATCAAATTGATATTTTTCAAACACAGATTCAATTGCATTAGAATCTCGAACATCTCCAATTATAAAATCAACTCTTTTATCATCTATATCCCGTTGCATATTAACTTGTGCAATTTCACCACGAGAAAAAATAACAATTTTTTTAGGTATACAATCTTGTCCAAGTTCTTTATGCACCAATAATTGTGTGGTTACATATCTTCCCCAAGAACCAGTACCACCTGTAATTAATATTGTACTATTTTTAATCATCTTTTTTTCTTTTAATAGAAACATTTTGTCCTAATAAAATACGAAGTACCGTATCAGAAACATTATCTTTAGAATATTCATCTGGTATAATCCATTGTTGTTTTAATTTTAAGATATTATAATAAGCAGTTAAAATATCTTGTTTTTTTGTACCAGCTAAAATTAACGAACCCGATTCCATAAGTTCTTGTCTTTCAGTTGTATTTCTTAATACAACACAAGGTGTACTAAATAAACAGGCTTCCTCTGGAACTGTACCTGAATCAGTAAATATTACTTCAGCTTTTTGTTCAAGTCTTACAAAATCAAAAAATCCTATTGGATCAATACAAACTACTCTATCAGAAATTTTAACTCCTTGTTTTTTAAATTGATCTTTCGTACGGGGATGAATAGGAAATATAACATTCATATCCGCCCCAATTGTAGTCATAGCACTCATTATAGATTTAACCACTGAAGGGGTGTCTACATTTTCACTTCTATGTAATGATAACAATGCAAATTTCTTATGAGGTTGCCCATTTCTTTTTTGTATATTTAATCGTTCTAATATATCACTACTTACTATTTCTACTCTATAATATTTTAAAACTTCATTAATTGGATTACCAATTTTAAATACCCTATTTTTATGAAAACCTTCTTTAAGTAAATTTTGTTTACTATTCCCAGTATAAGGTAAATTCATATAAGAACAAATATCAATTATCTTACGATTTAACTCTTCTGGAACTGTTTCATCATAACATCTATTACCTGCTTCCATATGATACACGGGAAACCCCATTTTGCTAGCGATAATGGATATTAATCCTGAGTTCGTATCCCCAAGTACTAAAACCTTATCTGGTTTCTCCTGCGTAAGAATATTACCTAATTTTATAGTAGCCCAACCAATAAAAGTATGTAATGCAGTGTACATATTTTTTCTATCTTCAATATCTGCATAAAATGTATAATCAGGTTTACGGATTTTTAAATCTTCAAAAAAGATTGTACTTAATTCAGGTTGAGAATTTTGATTTGTATATGCATGCACATGCTCACATACTGTATCTAACTTTCGTAAGATAACAGATAATCGAATCAACTCTGGTCTGGTTCCTGTAATTGTTAAAATTTTCATAATTTTCCTGTGATTAAGGTTAATATAATTTCTGTCATACTACAAGGTCTTTTAAAACCTTTTATATTTTCTTCTAAGTTTTCTCTAATCCATTTATACAAGGATTCACCAATCGCCCAATCATTTAAATTAGTTACATCATATCTCATTTTCTTCATTCTTTAATATGTCATCCAATCTGTTCCTGCATACCCATATTTCAATTGATATTCAACTGGTTGTAATGCATTGGTACCCCCAGCTGGTGTAAATGTAAATTCTCCAAAATATAATTTTCCATCTATATTATATATATCAACTCTTACAAATGGAGGATTACCTACCCTTTCAGTTAACCTATAAACTATATCTTTCATTTTTTCAAAATTTTTAGGTGGTGGATAAATTGTAGAATCATTTTGCCTAGCTCTAGTAAATGGCAATAATTGCCAATTTTCATCATAATAATTTTGCCTATGATCCCCCTTTCTATCAATATCAAATTGGATAAATACTAATTTTCCATTCACCATATAAAATTTGTAATCTTTTAGGTTATCCCCTAAATACTCTTCAGTTATTATTCCAGGTTCTACTTGAGCATATTGTTTTTCATATTTAATCCTATATTGTATAGTTAACAATTCTTTTATACTTATTTCATATTTAATTAAATCTTTATCAGATCTAATAATATAATTCCATCCACATCCATGAGTACCTTTAATAATATAAGGATATTTTAAAGTACTATCAATATCTTGAATTGAAAAATTCTTATTCCAATAATTATATGTATCTGCTACATGAATAAAATCTTTTACAACTGCTTTCACCTTATATTTATCAACATAAGTAACATAATCATAATCTTTATATGGGTGTAAACAAAAATACTTAATAACTTCATTCCATCCAAAATAATATTTATTTTCACCATGTTCCTCAATACAATGATTACCAGTGGTTTTAATTTTAGCTTGTGTTTGCACATCATAATAACTTAAAAATAAACAACTATAATCAAATTCTTTATCTTTAAATTCTTCCCATTTTTGATTTAAATAATCTACTGTAATTTCAGAATAATCTTTTGTCCAGAGAATAGGTAAACCCTTATATTTTACTCGTATTTCTTCATTCTCTTCAATTATTGGTATACCTCCTGATAACCATGTTTCATAATGTCTATGACAATCAACACGAAAACCTTCAGGAGAAATTACAAATTTACAATACCCTACCTTAGCAAAGAATGTAGCAGGTGCCCTAAGCATATTAGAAAATCCATTTTTAAGTAAAATCTTAGCAATAATTTCTCGATTAAAATCCTTTCTTCTAATTTTATCAGTTTGATCATTAAATGCAACAAGTAAAAGTTTTGTTTTCTCTTGTATTTTAAATAAATCTTTAAAATAAATATAAGTCCAATTCATCCCCCATGGTAAAGCATGATTTACGCCATTAATCATACCATTATTTATAATAACATCTGATTGATTATATTTTAATTCTGTTGATTTACAAAAAAATGTTTTCATAATAAATTTCCTATTATATTATCAGAAAGATTTTTCAATCCACCATTTGTATTTTTTAAAAATTCACCAGTTAAAGGATGACCCCCATACCAATGAATACCAATAGAATTTTTAGTAAATTTTGGAGTTTTAGTATTATATATATCTGGAATATGTAACGCATCATGAGCATAAACACATTTCATTGATAAATTTACCACGGTTGAAATTTTTTCAATATGTTTTATCGTTGCAAATGTTTCATTTACTGCATCAGGACCTATACTTTGAAATACTAAAGGATCAAAATACCGTTTTTTCATCATAATTTCAAAAAATTTACTACCAGCACAAGCCATAAGTAATCCCGTTGAATGTCCATAATGACAAATACATACATAAGTTATTACCTCTTTATTTTCAATAATATTTTCTTTCAAATAAGTAATAGGTTTAAAAAATAAAATATCCATATCAGCATACACACCTCCATATTTATATAACATACAATATCGTAACTGATCTGATTTATGTGATTCTGACATTTTATTAGACATTCCTAAATCTTCCATGTCTACATAATTAATCTCAATAGGTAATTTTAATAATTCTGGAAAATAATCTGTTTCAATTTTTAATTCATAATTTAACTCACTGGTTTTCCAAGTAACCACTTTATATGGATATTTAGGTAACCATAACATAACCTTCCAATCTGGATTATATTTCATAAAAGAAACCACCGTCATATAACGAAGATAATACATTGGACCTCCTGACCAATATACATGTAAAATTTTAGGTATGTCTAAATTCCATTTCATAATTTTTTATTAACGTATTTGTGATTTATCCATAACTGATCTCCTGAGATTTTATTAACCGTATCTTTTATTTTTATAAATCCCTTTTTTAACATAAACTCTTGAATATCTTTTTTTAGTGGTTGGTTTTTATATAAATCAACATTTTCAACCTCCATCCATATCATTTTTATCTTTGAAATAAAAAAAGCTGCGCCTTCTAATACCATTAATTCTGCACCCTGTACATCAAGATGAACAAAATCAATTTGTTCTATTTTATGCGTATTACAAAAAGTTAACAAAGTATCAGTCGTTACATTTATCTTATCTTTAAATTTTAACCATTGAAATATTTCTAAAGTCTTTAAAGGAGCCAATAAAGAACTTGATTTATTCCCATAATCCCATGTATTCTTTTCCTCTTTTCCATTTGGGCTCCCAGAAGAAACATAAAAAATACTTTGTCCTATATGATTACTTAAAGCTATTTTATAAACCATAACATTGGTTATATTATATTTTAACAAATTAGCATTAATTTTCTTTACATTCTCTTTTAAAGGTTCAAATGCAAATATTTTTGAATTTGGAAAAAGTTTAGAATATCTAATTGAATCTAACCCTTCACAACTTCCTATATCAAAAATTACTAATTTATCAGTTTGTTTAAAAAATTCAAATAATTCCCGTATTATTTCAATAGGTTGATTCATAAAATAATCAATGGTCATAATAATATCATTTTTTCAGTATAAATATCTTTACTAATAAATTCACTTTCCGCAGTGAACCATTTCTCTGGAGCTATTACTGTTTTATGAGGATTAACATTTAAATAAGCACCCCACCAAGAAAAACTACTATTGGCAATTATATTATGAGTACAAAGAGACATTAAATACATTTCTTCATAATCTTCTAACCCTTCAATATAATAGGCATTTTTTGTAAAATTTGCTTTAGCCCATTCCATGTCATCAGAAAATATAAGTATATTATCATAACCAACACTTTCACTAAAATACTTTTCTGCAAAATGATAATAGTAACCATCTAATAATTTTAAATTAGAATTACCTACATAATCACCTCTCCTAATATGAACAGAAATACTATTAGTAAGAATTGATTTAAATTTGACTTTTAACTTTTCAATCTTTTCTTTCCAAACAAACATATCAATAATCTCATCACGATAATACTCAAAATACTTTGGAGATTGGTAATAACCTGATAACATTAAAGGTTTCTCTGGTAATTTATCATACGTAAAATTTGGTTCTAAATATACCTTACCTAATAAATTTGCAGTTACAAAATCAATTTTATTAAAAACTGTATCTTTATAATATAATGCTCGATTCCCTTGGTTGGGAGTATTCGAGTCATTGAATATAGTATCATGTCCAATTTTCCAAGCTAATGCTTGTGCTGCAGCTATCTGAAACATCTGATTACCTAAACCACCTTTTAATTTACAACTAATCATTTTA
>Ga0307928_10003442_pt1 | contig 12065 bp, 9 predicted proteins | sample AceLakmetagen232_FD_201815 | JGI IMG/M metagenome (GOLD analysis project Ga0307928, IMG submission 201815) | Saline water microbial communities from Ace Lake, Antarctica - #232 | ecosystem: Environmental > Aquatic > Non-marine Saline and Alkaline > Saline | place: Antarctica: Ace Lake... | reverse complement strand
TGTAATATCAAAAGCGAAACATATAATAAATGATTCAGATTTTCGTAATCATTTAACAACTACAGCTTTAGAATGTATCAAAAAAAAGCATACTCATGAAATAAGAGCGAAAGAATTAATTGATATAATAACTAAAACTTTTAATATATCTCATAACAATCCAGAAACTGAGATAAGTCTAGCTAACAAGGTTTGTAATTTTTTTGCAAAACCTACAGAACCTGTAACTGCTGAAACTATAACAGAAGAAAAGAAAGAGCCTAAAATAAATAAAAAGTTGAAAATATTATGGTTATATGGCTCAACTCCTAAGTGGGATGATATTAACTATTGGTATCATCTAAATTTTGCAGAAACACTAAAGAGTAGGAAAGATGTTGAGTTAGTGGTATATGGGTATAAACTTAATAAACTCAAACCAGATTTGGCCCCTATATCCTTTGATGAAAAATTAACTGCAAAAGATATTAAAGCTACATTTGATTTTGATGTTATAATCTTAGATAACAAAAATAGATTTTATAAAACTCCATCTGACAGAAACAGCTTGTGGTTAAAACCTGAATTTTTTAATGGAGTGGATAATATACCAAAAGTAATGCTTGAGGGCGATTATCATTTACATTTTAAGCACCCAGGCGAAATAGATTGGTATAGAAAAAGAAAAATAGATTTATTACTTGTCAGGCATAAAAGTAGTTTAAATCATCATATAGATACGTCAATTCCGATTAAGTGGTTCCCTTGCTCTGTTAATATGAATATTTTTAAACCCAACTCAGCTATAGTGAGAGCAAATACAATATGTTCAATAGGGGGATATGATGTAAAATACTATCCTTATAGAAATATGGCAGGGGGGATATTAAAAGAAGTAAAACTTAGTCATAACATAAAAGGAAGAGTTCTTGGTCCAGACTATCCTAAGTGTTTGCAGTCATACCTTTCACATATCAGTGGTTCTAGTACTAGATTTATAACTGCAGCTAAGATGTTTGAGATTATGGCAAGTGGCTCAGTCCTATTTACTGATGATGGAAATGAATACGGGCTAGAAGATTTATTTCCAGAGAACTCATATGTTACCTACAATAGAGATGGAAGTAATTTAATCTCTAATGCTTTAAAAATAATAAATGAACCAGATTTTAGAAATGAGATTGCTGGAAATGGAATAAAATGTATAAGGGAAAAACATTCTCATGAAGTAAGAGCAGAGGAGTTAGTAAATATAATAAAAGATTATTTTAAAATTTCTGTTTCTTCTCAAAGTGAGAAGCCTTCCTCTCTTATTAAATCTTGTGGTTCTTTCATGGATTGTATTTTTAATAAAAAAGAAAAGCTCCCTGTTATTGAACCCTCAGTGGGTGCAAATAATACAATAACTGATAATCCAATAGAAATACTTATCAAAAATAAAATAAAAGTTTGTCTTTTAGGTAAAACTTGTTATGAGGCTGTAACAAATTCTAAGATTACCCCTCCTATTAATATAGCTGTAAACGAAAAGGATAAAGAAACTATAAAAAGTCTAATAGGAAATAGAGTTAATTTCAACTCAATGCCAGGTAAAATCAAAAAATTAAGATATAAGGGCTTAGAGATTATAGTTCCCAACCCTCTTATCAGATATTTAAAAAACTTAGGATACAAAACGGAGAATATAAAATGAAGATAGGTATAATTATAACTACATTTTTAAGAGACGAATTGCTATTTGAATGCATAAACTCTATACTTAAACATTGGAATAATGATTATTATCTTATAGTTATAGACCAAGGGAATCCTTCTGTAAAAAAAGTAGAACTATTACATAATAAGGAATATCTAACTCCAGAAAAGGGGGAATATATAAAGACTGAGTTTGATATAGGGCCACTGAAGGCAAGAAACATAGCAATAAGGAGAATACAGGAACTTAATATACCGTTTACTTTGATGAGTGCGGATAGTATAATATTTGATAAAATATATGATTTTAATATTGTTACAGAATTTTTAAATAGAGAAGAAGATAGATTCCTTTGCTCTTTCGATTTAAAAGGAAGACTTCCTTGGGAATGTGATATGAAGAAAACAGATAGATTCTTATTGGATGTTCCAAAAAGGAACCCACTTAATTTTATGGGAGAGAAGTTTCAACCTATAGATTTAGCTAGAAATTTCTTTATAGCTAAAACAAAGTTATTACTAGATTCCCCTTATGATGAAGATAGAAAGATGATGGACCATGAAACTAGCTTTTGGAGATGGAAAGAAAAAGGATATAAATGCTTTTATTATAAAGAGATACAAGCTTTATATGAATTATTTAAACCTTCAGAATATCTTTTAATGAGGAACAGAATCTCTGGTTGTAAAATGCAAATGAAGGAAAAATATAACTTAAAAGGATGGGTTTCTTACTCTACAGAACTGCAAGCCTTTTGGGATAAATGGAGGGCATTAAAATAATATGGATATTTTAAAAAAATTAATAAAAAAACTAAAGTTTAATCTTATTTATGATGAAAAAATAAGAAAAAATAATTGCGAAATATCAGGAAAGAATATTTTTATAGGTAATTATCAAGATAAGGAGTTGGAGATAATATCTATTTTTCATGAAATAGGACATACTTTAATTAAGACAAAATTTAAAAAGAAATGGCATTATAATACTTTAATAATAGAGTTAGAGGCGTGGAATAAAGGCATAGAAAAAGCAAGAGAAGTAGGATATATATTCACTGATAAAGCAATCGAATGGGCATATAAAGAAAACGCTTTATCATATGTAGGACATGACGAAAGGGAACTTAGAAAAGAAAGCTATGAAATACGCAAAAAATTATTATGGAAAGAAAAACAGAAGTTGGAGAGAAATCCTAATGAATAATGAATATTTAAATATTAAAAGAAAAGTATACTCAGTATATAAGATTCTTTTAAAGAGACTCCCTAAAGGATATTGTGCTCCAGTGAAATGTTATTCAAGTGTTTATTATATGGTAAAAAATGTAGCTAAAGAAATGGATATGGGCTATGAAGAAGCTAAATTATTTTATTCTCAGTATTATAATAATTTAACAAATGAAACAAATTATATAGACACCAAATATTACAACCCTAAAGATAAAGTTAAACATAGAGAAGAATGTTTTACAGTAGATGCCTTTTCTGGAAAACCTATCTATGTTGCTTGTGATAATATACAATTACACAGTAAGGCTGAAATAGCCTTTCTTCTTCTACATGAATATGGACATATGGTTCTTAAAACTAATAATGAAAGAAAATGTGATTTGTTTGCTATAAAGTGGACAAGAAAACTTTTAAAAGAGGGGCTATTATGAAAAATGAAAGATATTGGAAAATAAGAGCTAAGAGATTTAATGATTTAACTTGGATTAAAAATACAGACATATTACGAGAGCTTTTAAGATTTTCAAAATTTGAACCTGATGATGTTGTGCTTGATGCTGGATGCCGTACAGGACTTCTTTCAAAAGCTATACAAAGTAGAGTATATAAGGTAGCCGCTATGGATTTAAGTCCAGATATGATATGCCAGGCCCCATTTGAGGATAGGTCTATAGTACCTATGGTACATGATATAGAAGAGCCATTAGAGGAATTTAATGACAGTTTTAATAAGATTATAAGTAGGAGTGTATTTCATCATCTTGGAAATGTAGAAAAGGGGGTCGAAAACTGTAAAAATATGCTTACTAAAGGGGGGTCTTTAATACTTCAAGAGGGCATCCCCCCATCAGAGACAGCTGAAGTGGTATCCTGGTTCACCCATATGATGGCTATAAAGGAAAAAAGACATGTATTTACTGAATCTTCTCTTATAGCCCTGTTTGAAAAGGCTAATTTTAAGAATATAGAGTGCAAAATAGTGGTAGATTCTGATTTTTCAGTACTTAACTGGCTTCATAGCTCAGGACAGAACCCACTTATGTTGAAAAGAGTGTACCAGGCCCACAAAACGGCTCCTGAGTCCATTAAAAAGCTCTACCGTATGAGAGATGGGTCTGATGGAGATATACTCATAGAGGTCAAATATGCGTTAATTAGGGGGGTTAAATAATGAAAAAAATATTCAAAGGAGCTCCAATTAAAGAAAAATTAAAAAGATTTATATACCATGTAAGAAATACAGGAAACTGCAACGATGAAGAATTAGATGACGGGTTAATTAACCAATTCATTTCTCAACTTGACCCTAACGAGATATGTGAAGTTGATATGGAGAAGGTGGAAAGAATTATATATGATGTTGCCGATAAAGCATTTAATTCAGGTAAAAAGAGCATGACCGCATTTACAATTTATAGAGACATAGCCGAAGAAGGAGTATTAAAGTTCAGGGAGGTAAAAAAATGAAGAAGGCAATAAAAATAGTAGCGGTAATTTGTTTAATAGCGTTCTTTACAGTATTTATAGGGTATCAATCTAAGATACTTGATAATCTTATATTTAATGGAGAACAAATGGATATGGTTAAATTGTTTAATGATTATAAACTAGGACAATTAGAAAAGAGAATTCAAATAGTTGTGGAACAACTTATAGACGCTCAAAATAGAGAAGTTCAAAATGTAGAGAACATATCTCAATTAGAAAGAAATATCTCCAAATTAAATAAGATTTTAGAAGAAACTAAAGAAAGTCTTGAAAGAGATTATGAGAGGATTGATGATAAGGACATAGAAAGGCTGGTAGGGGCCACAGTTCTAATTATTAATCGTACAAAGGGATATCTTGGGTCGGGAGTTCATATAAAGATAATAAATAAACATTATATTCTTTCTTGTTCTCATCTAGTAATAGGATTAAATGATAGACTGGTAGTAAGGAAACTTGATGGAAAAGATTATCCTATATTTCTTTTGAAGATAGATACTGTTAATGATTTGTCTTTATTCAGAATAGATGTTACCGAGCTTTCTAATCTACCCTATGCGGTTATATCAGATGTATCTCCTACTCAGGGAAGTAAGATTACAATAGTGGGCAACCCAGCAGGGCAGACCAATATAGTAACTACTGGAGCCATAGCTAAGATATTTGCTAGAGCGTATCTATTTACTAATAAAATATTCTCTGGAAATAGTGGTGGGCCAGTATTCTATAAAGGAAAGGTAGTAGGGATAGCCACACAGATAAGAATACTAAGTAACAGAACCTATATATTCGTAAATTATGGCTATGGGCCTAATCTTGACGCTATTAAAATATTTCTATGGGAATATATGTAATGAAGAAAACTTTTATAGCTGTTCTTACAGCTTGTATTATATTAACTTCAGGACCTGCGTATTCTGGAAATTTAAACACTTGTATAAAAGCTAATGTAGTCATTCATAATATGACTACTGTTAGAACAGGTTCTGGAGTGCATATTAAAATAGAAAACTATTCTTATATATTAACCTGTAATCATCTAATGAAGAAGGAAACAGATGAGTTATTTATTATAGTAAAAAAAGAACTCTTCCCCCTTATCTTAATTAAAAAAAATAAAATGTTTGATTTAGCATTGTATTCTTTCTCTCAAGACCTAGCAGAGACTATGGATTATAGTGAAATATCGAATAGAGAGCCTATGGTGGGAGATGAAACAACTGTAATAGGGAATACTTGGGGAATAATTGTAGGAGATGCGAGTGAGGGAGAGATTATGTTCTATTATAAATATAAACTATTAATGTCGAATTTTACTAGACCAGGCTGTAGTGGAGGTGGAATATATGTAGATTATAAATTGATAGGGATATTAACTCATGGAGTAAAAAAACTTGTAGATGGGAAGATTATTTTTTATTCTAAGGGACCAAATTTATACGCTCTTAGATTATTTCTTCGTTAATTATTATTTAAAAAATATATAAAGAAAAGGGGTCAATTCTATTAAAGAGTTGGCCCTTTCTTATTTTAAAACCACATAACAGAAGAAGGCATCCAGTCTTCTCCATAATTATAAGAACTATAAGGATAAATTTTAAACCAATATATGCTTTCTGGTACATCTTGTAAGGTAGAATTAATATAACCAGGATGAGAAGTATTAAAGTAACTTAAATCACAATATTTTTGATAATTTCTTTTGATGGGCTGATAATCCCACTGTACTCTATCTATTACTAAAGGTTTTATTTCATCATCTCCATATATTATTAAATCATCTATATTATATTTTGTAGTGGGGTTAAAGCCAAGATAGAAAAAATCATATTGAAACCCACTATCTAAATAAATCCCATACTGCATTATAATTTTATTTTTATTAATATGCATATGAAGAGAAAAAGAAGAAAGACGACCTATGTCATCATAATTTAAAGCCCAAGTAGAATTTCTTTGATTTAATATTTTACTTTTGTTTCCTATTAATCTATTTCTTGCAACGGGGACTCCTTCTGTTGTAAAAGTGAATAAAGTAACATTTTTTATATTTATATCTAACTCTTCATCGGATGTTATTTCTTCTTCAGCAATTATGTAAAGATTCCCTGAGGAAACTGCAGAGACAATCTCTCGACTTGAACGTTCGGGGCTTATATTAGAGTAAGTATCGGAATCAAAATGAGAAAGAACATCTCCTTTAGAACTAGTGTGAGTATTCATTAACTCTATATCTTCATAACTATAATCATTTAAAGATATTTTTCTTAAAATTACTCTAGGGGCGAAAATAGGGTAGTAAACTCCATCATGGGAGTATCCCGCTCCATCCCCTCCCGTGGTGGGCCCCAATGACCAATATCCAGCCCATCCGCTATAATTAGAAGGTACATAATAATAATCTACTCCTCCAGAAGAAGATGCATAAAGAATCTCATATGCTATATCCCCTTCATATCCATAATACCATATATTACCTACTCTGACGGGACCTCCATAGGGCTCATTAAATATGAATTCTCCTCTTGGAGAAGGAAGCTTTTCAAAAGTTCCTCGATAAAATACTCCATCTGAAGCTTCTTTTATAAACTCTTTTTTATATAACATATAACAATAATCATCATCACAACAAGGAGAGGGCCCCCAATATGTTGTAATTTCTTCTTCTGAAGTAAATGTTTCTCCTGATTTATCATCATAAGGAAACCCAGCATAAGATTCTATATTTCCATCTAAATCTCTCTTTTGAATTTTAAATATCCCTGAGTGATTATCACCAGAAGGGTCTTTTCCAGTTAAAATAAGTTTTTCTACTTTAACATCATTAATAATTTCTTCTATAACAAAAATATCATGAACATAAAAAGTAGGGTCAGACACTATATCTATATATGAAATAAAGTTATCATTTAGTTTGTTGTATTTACTTAGTCCTTGTATAGAATTAAACATAAAATAAAATTTTTTACTTGTAGCTGAAGAAACAGTATATAAATCTATAAACCCAGCATTTCCGATTATTTTACTTTCTGAAAGTAAAGAATCCTTAAAAACTAATTTTCTTAAATTAAAAGAAATATCACAAACTTCAAATAAACCATCAAAAGTAGATAAATAATGTCTAAGGTCTTCAATATGAAGAGCCCTTATTCTTTTATTTCCTTCTAATGTAGAATCATGCCAATCTTCCTGATGAGTGTCCATAAAATTAAGGTCTTCATCATAATTAAAATAAATATCTTTTTCTATATCAGATTCAAGTAAAATACTTTCTGTTGAAGTTCTTAATTCTTCAAAATGGTCTGATTTAATTAAAAAATATCCCGTATCATTTATAGAAGAAATATTAGTTTCTGGAGTAACCCCTGCATTTATTTCTTGTTCTTTTCTTTTATCTTGTATAGAAGTAACATCTGAACTTTTAATTCTCTGAAACCCTTGATTCTTTCTTCCAGCTAAAGCTTTTGGGGTTTTAATTGGGTCATGGTCCCAAGTTTGTTCTCCTGAACCATCAAAATCTTTTACTTTACTGAAACAAATGGGACATTTAAGGTTCTTTTCTAAATTAGCTGCATTTTTATCTGATTTATATATTACTACTCCTGATTCAGTTTCAATAGAATATTCTGGTAATTTGGAATCATCATTATAAACTATACTCTTAGCTGCCTCAGCTGCCGTAGTTTTGGCTTCAGATGAAGAGGAAGCAGAGAAACCAACATAAATAGTTATAACTCTTGAACCATTAGAATCAGCATAGTGCGTTGATACTGCATAACCACCTGAACTATTTAAAATATCTTTTAATTTTTGGGGAATGGTTGGTGAAATTGATGTTTCTGTAGCTCTGGGAGCATTGGATGGAATTTCCTTTGATGTTTCAACTATATTCCACCCATCATAGTCTGCCGAAGCAGGAGAGGTATACGGCATATTCCAATCTGAGGGCTGAATAGTTTGAATAGTAGAAGTGTAAATTTCCATTTAATTTCCCTTATTTAATCAGCATATACAGCAAAAAATCTCCAACATGAAGCATGAGTATCCCATACTATGCAAGTTTTAGAGGGGTCTGTACTATATAATGGAGCAGACATTGGATTTCCATTATCATCTGTCTCTATATCTCCATTTGAATCTCTTAAAACTAAATTACATTTTTTTACATCTATTTCTAATGCATTAACTCCCCATTTACAACTATCAGAATTAAATATAAAATCAACAGCTCCTATCTTATTTACATTCTCTCCGCTAGAATTTTGTTCAGTAGCTATAGGGGGCTGAGTTTCCCAATAATCTTGTAAATGTTTATTATAATCTGTAGAAACATCCCAATCTACATTATACTCAACTAGTTCCAGAGTATTTATATCTAAGGCTCCTCCTGAAAATCTAGAATGAGAATGTTTATTATATCCCTCCGTGGGGGTCCCTTCTGCTGTTTCTCCCAGAGGTAGATTTCGTAATTGAAGATTGTTCCAAATCATAGGGCCACCATATACATCTCCAAGTCCAGTATAGGGGCCTATAGGAGAATAAGTACCTTTAGTCTCTGGAGCCCCAGTTAAAGTATAAGGCTTTGGACTAGCACCGTCAATTTGATTTAAAATAGTAACTATTGAAGTTTGTAAATTAGAAACTATATTTTTTAAATCTTTTATTTTTTGATTTAAGGTAGTAATCATAATTATCCTTTTGGTTATTATTCTATTTATGATATATTTGAATCAGGTATTCTTTTTTGTAAAGAAACAGTTCTAGAATATGCCCTGTCATTTACTAAAGCAATCTTTACAGTAAAATTACTTATATTATAACTTATACTATGTATATTTAAATTACTAGACCAAAGTTCAGAAAAAAGCCTATCTTTTAATTGTATATTATATAAACACGCAGCATCTAATGTTAATTCTATATCTATAGTTTTCTTTTCATCACATATTTTACTTAATTCCCAACTAGCTAAATCAGTTACATAAGGAACATCATCATAAGAAGGAATAATATTTCTAATTTCATTTGTATTACTTGTTCCTCCAGTTTGTTTACCATATCCAGTATAAAATTTATTTTCTGTAATAGTAATTGGGTAGTCTCCCATAGAAATATAAAACATTAATGGATTAGTAATATCTTCATCAGGATTTTCAGATGTACCCCCTCCCTCCTCAGTTTCTTCTATCATGCGGTTGTAATTAATATCATAAAATCTTTTTTTCCATAACCTAACTATTAACTGTGGAGCCCTTGAAGTAATTGTATCAATAGTTGTAATTGTTGTTCCTCCTGCATCTTCCTCCCAAAGCCAGCTAGTATTCATAATATATAATCTTTTACTAAAAGTAAGTTCACTTTTCTCATAATTTATAGTAAATCCTTTATTTAACCAATTCCATCCCCCATCCTGTGGATTCTCTATTGATGCTGGGTCTGTAGGCATCCCTACCATTTGTGAGGAATCAGTAAAATATTCGGCTCTAACACCAACTTGTGGGGGATATATATCTGACCAATTTTCATTTTGAAGTCTATCTAAGTCTCCTGCAGCATTTTGAAATATTTCCAATCCAGGTAATTTATATCTTGTATAAACATCATTATATAAATATTCAGTGCCTCTTTCTGGATTATCAAATCCAAACATACCTGTATTTCTAGAATAAACTTCATATTGAGTATCCCAGTTCTCTTCTGGAGTAACACTAAGATAAATAGTTTCATAAGTTTGATAAGTAAAGGTATAATATGAAGTAATATTTGAAGTAGAATTAATTGTAGAAACGGTTGCCTGCTTTAAAACTTGTTCTCCAATTTGCACCTTATATCTATTAACTATATTATCTATAAAATTTTCTTCTTTAAAATTTAAAATTTGATAAAGATTTAAATTAACTCCTACTTGCTGTTGCTCTAAATTAATAATTCGCCCACTGCCAGCAGTCCACAATTGAGCAGTTCCGTTTACATCATAATACCAAGAAAAATTACCAGATGTATTAACTAAAGAAGTTATAGCATTACTCTGGCTCATTCCATAACAATCTATTAAATCTGGAGTAAAATTGCCTATATCAAAATTTAAAGAAAGAGAGCTAAGGCCCTGATTTATTTTATCATAATATGTACTTACCGTTTCATCTGTTTTATTACCAACATAAAAGTAAACCGATTCTCTATTATTTTTCCAAAATTTATCTTTGCACTGCACACGAATAGTATCTGGTAAATCTCCTTCTTCAATATTAATAATATATCCACTATACAAAACATAACTATCATATTTAACTTGAACTGTAGATTCAACTAAAGGAATATCTACAGAATCAAATGCTCTGGCTAATTCAAAAGAGCAAATATGAAAAGAATCTAACATTTTTTCTATTGAAATTGAATCAACATTAGTATCTGTTTGTTCTATAGAATCTATATAAACCTTAATATATTCTTTTCCTCTCGACTGGGGCCCTGCTGGACCTATTTTCTGCCAGGGTAAAAGCATTCTAAAATCATTTTTAATATTAGAAAAAGATTCAATTTTAGTTCTTATATCGCTTATAACATTTGAAATTTGATAATAAGCCATAGAAAAATAACTTACTAAATTTTTTGTTTCATAATATACTGAATTAAATTTATTTGCTATATCTTCTTCAAAAACAGAAACTGTATTTAAATAACTTGATATATTTCCATATATATTTGATATTATACTAACATCTGCTTCATCTGTAAGAACTACTTCTTCATCTTCATCCACATTATAAAAAGTATATTCGTCAGCTAAATATAAATCCTCTCCTACTTCTTCAACCACAGTTGTTTCATAAATTTCAGTTAATTCATCACTTACTGTTACAGTATCTTCTTCATCTACATTATAAAAAGTATATTCATCAGTCAAAGATACTTCCTCAGATATCTCTTTTACTAATGGAGTTTCGGAAATTTCAGTAAGCTCATCAGAAATTGTTATTTCTTCTTCTTCCTCTACAGTTTCGCTGCCAGAAGTAGATTTTGAAGCATATATGGTATTGCCGTCAAACCCCACATTAATTCTCCCTCCATTTGGAGAGGGTTCTAAAGAATATGTATCTCCTGGGTCTCCAGTATCTATACAAGGGGAGTCTACTGCATCTGTGGGCCAGGTACTTCCGTCCCATCTTCCTGCTGTACTTTTTAGCCTAAAATCATTTAAAGAACTAGGAGTTGCACTGTAAAAAAGAGGGTCAATTGTAAAATCAGTACCACCATCACTTCCCCAAGCATAAGTGCCCGTTATCCCTACATCAAGATAATTACCATCATAACAATTATAACTTCTATCAGAATATGTAGTAAAAGTACTGTCACATTTATAGGCCCAAAGCCCAATATACCAATTAGCTACAATATTATTTTTTACATTTATAGTTCCTCCCGAATCAAATCCAATCCTACCCGCATAAATTCCGCCAAATGAAGTTGTGGAATAATTTCCAACCAAAGTATTGTTAGTTATATTTATATCAGTAGATGACCCATAAGTTGTATCATAGTAGGAAGAACCAAGCTTAATACAATGACTACTACAATTATAAATTAAATTATTAATAATATTTATAGTTCCATTTATAATATGACCTGCAGTACCTATTGTACCAATAACTTTACCAGTTATATTATAA
>Ga0307928_10003441_pt1 | contig 12065 bp, 9 predicted proteins | sample AceLakmetagen232_FD_201815 | JGI IMG/M metagenome (GOLD analysis project Ga0307928, IMG submission 201815) | Saline water microbial communities from Ace Lake, Antarctica - #232 | ecosystem: Environmental > Aquatic > Non-marine Saline and Alkaline > Saline | place: Antarctica: Ace Lake... | reverse complement strand
TAGCCATACTGAATTCTCGCCTTAATCGATTGAAAAGGGTAATGGAAGACAGTGAGAAAGGTGCTTCGGGTGATAGTAAAGATGGTCAAGATGGTAAGGTTGATGATTCGAACCCAGTTCTTGTGAACTATCAGGAAGAAATCGATCGTCTCACTGATCTCGAAAAGCGCTTTAAGGTTGTCGCTAAAGACCTTAGGCGATTTCTTACCAAAACATGCCCTGAGAATGGGATTAAACCCCCTTCAAGTGTAGTGTTTGGAGAGATTAAGCTATCAGATAGATTGGAAGCTGCTCGTGAAGCGGTTGCGGTTGCGAAGAAAGAGGCAGAGGAAGCATTATTTTTGGGGCTTAAGGAAAGCCACGAACGTACCGCTGCTCTTCTTGACATGAAGCAGAAATTACAAGAAGCGGGAATGACAGAAAAGGAGGCTATGAAGTTAGCGCTTCAGTATGAATTTGACTATACTCTAATTAAGAGTGGTGCCGGTTGGGCAGTAGCTCTTACTAAAGGAGATGGCAATGGAAATAACGCCATGTCACCTATTATGGCGACTATTTTGAAATGGCTTGAATCTGCCGGTGGCAAATTCATGTCAGATCAAAAATAAGGAGGAAGAACAATGGTTCTTTAAATCAAAATGGGGATTGCAGAAATGCGATCCCCATTCTTTTTATTCTATATAAGATCTTCTCTTCTTCGTGCTTCTTCTTCTTTCCTTTTTTTATCTTTCAAAGCTTTTTCGATTTCTTTTATTCTTTGTTCTCTATCTTTAATGTCTTTTTCCATTTTTTCTATTTTTTTATCCTTTTCCTTATCTTTTTTCTCAGGAGGATTAGGATCTATAAAACCAGCAGCCGTAGCTCCAGGACTAGTTCTAATCCATTTTTTTGCTGAATTATTTTTTTCGAAATTACCTGGCTTGTCAATCTCCATATTTTGAGTTACTTTATTGTAGACATTGACGGTTTCTATTCCGAATTTATCTTCCATAGCTGCTAATAGGTTGCCACCCCATCCGTTTGCGCCATCATGGGCAGTATCTTGTATAATTTTTTGAGTACTTTCTTTTTCAATATATTTTTTATCAATTTTAGCGACATCTTTCTTTTTTGTAGTGAGCATAATTTTTTCTTCTATGGTCCCATATTGTTTTAGATCTTCATCGCTCATCCAAAGACCCCTTTCGTCCATCGCTTCTTGCATTTGTTTAGCTTTATCTTTATTCTCTAGCTCTAACTCTACATTGCCAGCTTTGGCTGCGTTACTGGCAGCAACTAAGAATTCATTATGATCAAGATGTAATGATTCATACATTTCTTGAGCGATCTCTGGAACAGAATTCATAATATCAGTAGCTGCTTTCTTGCTAATGTCTTGGGCTTTTTGAATAGTATCCTTTTTATCGTCGTCTTCAAATTTATCTATATATCCTTTTTCGACAGCACTTTGCATTGCTGCTACTTGTCTTGCATCGTCTCCGCGTCCTCTAGCAATATCGTGTTCAGATTTTAATCCTTCGAATGTGTTTATTTTATCAGTCTCGGCTTTAGCTGTGGCTAATTTAGTAGAGTCACCCTCAGTGGTATGTTGTATCACTTTGCCAGCAAGTCTTTCTCTAATTCTATAAGGTACGGCAATTCTAGATGCAACCATACCCGCTTTTTTAATAAATCCAGCGTCATCGTATTTGCTCTGACGAGCCATTGGACTAAGTGCTATATTCTTATCTGCGAAACCTTTAACGCTTTTACTATTTGCTATGTCTCCTCCATATTTTCTTAGTCTATTCATAGTGGCTGATTTAGCTCCACTCTTTACCTTATTAAGGCCTTTTTGAGCTAGTCCTGTTACGACGCCTGCTCCTGCTGCTCCGCTACTCATAGCTGCTTGATATCCCATAAATAAAGTTATTATAGGAATAAAATTCATAATTAAACCACTCATAAGACTGGTGCCAAAGGCTCCTGATTCCATATCTGGATAGTGCATCATTTTGCTTGGTCCAACTTCAATTAGTAGTTGTGATAAGTATACAAAGAAGGATGCCGTTACTCCAATAAAGGTCCAACTTATAAATTGAGTAGACCATTTTTTAAATAATCCAGATTTCGGTGAAACTGCAGATAAAAATGCTAAAGGAGACAAAATCACTAATAACCATAATGCGATGTTTCTTACTATGAATAGCCCTGACATAAGAAGTAATACGAAACTTCCCATGAGGTTCATAATGACAGTAACGATGAGTCTTGTCAGATATGGTCCATTGGATATTGTAGAGGGACTTCCTAAAAGATTCATTGCTGAAGATGCTTCATCTCCTGCTTGACCAGCTATTGTTATCATATCGCTAAAACCTCCTTGTCCAGCACTAAAGAAAAAATTCATAATAATATTTGCTGTATCTATCATAACTCCACAAATAACGGGAGAGAAATTTATTAATATAGCTATAGCAATTAATCTTGGTAATGTTTTCTTAACTTCATATTGTTTTATTCTAAGAGCTGTAGCGACCCCAATACCTACAATAATTAATATAAAAAAGAGATTACTAAAATCTCTTATTACTCCCCATGCTTGCATAACAAATTCGTTTGTTGTAACTCCACCGGCAAGGTTTGGATTGCTTGCCCAAGAGAATATGCCTTGAGAAATATCTAGTAAACCAAATGTTGCTGTAACAGCAAGACCTCCAAGTACTATAACTTTTATAATGGTTACAGGTATTGATGTAACTACATCAGTAAGGTCAGCAAAACTTCTTATTGGAATAAAAAGAGTCGTTATAACTGCTATCAATGATAACCATAGTTTTTTACTTCTATTTTTGAACATTAAAAAATTATACCACAAAATTAAATTGTTCAACAATATTTATCCAGTGTTGCAAGTCGATGTTTTCTGGACGAGCAGTTAAAGGCACATCTGTTTTATTTAAAATATTTTTTACTAATTCTTTATCAAAATCTTTAGAAAGATTATTAACAATGGTTTTTCTTCTGAATTGAAACCCAGATTTTAATATTTTAAAGAATAATCCTTGATCAATGGAGGGAACATTTTTTTGAATATCATATATATGTATTACTGCCCCATCTACCTTAGGCTTAGGTTTAAATTCATCTTTTGATACATAAAATAATATCTTAGCCTTTGCGAAGAATTCAATAGCTATCTTGGGCAAGCTTGATTTATCAGAACAGATTTTCTCAGCAACTTCTTTTTGTATAAGAAGAGTCATTGTTTTAGGAGGTTTATTTGATTCAATAAACTTTCTAATAATAGGTAGAGTTATATAGTAAGGAAGATTAGCCACTACCTTGTAGCTATCTAGATCAATTTCATAATCTAGTATGTCTTTGTTAATCAATTTAATGTCTAGTTTACTTAATTTATCGATTAATCTGTTATCTTTCTCTATGGCGATAACTTCTTTAGCTTTGGATATTAATACTTTAGTAAGGGAGCCTAAGCCAGGCCCTATCTCTAAAACAGTATCATTTTCATCTATTTCAGCAGATTCAACAATTTTATTCAAAATATCCTTATTTTGTAAGAAATTCTGGCCAAATTTTTTAAGTGGAATAATCATAGATTTTGTGGATTTTTTGCTTGACTAGAGGCTAATTTTAGGGTTAAATGGACACACGATAATCATAGATAAGATTAGTTTGGCAGAAGAGAAATCCTCTGTCAGAAATGTATTTCTAAGAAATCAAAAATTGAAAATATAACACGCGATTGGCTAAAATATATAACTAAGCCTTTTTTTGGTTTAGGTATTTTTTTAATCATAGTGGTTATTGTTACTATAGGCAATACTAGAGATGATAATTCTTTGTCACTAACTGTACATGAGCATCAAGACGATTGTTCCGTTATTTGTCAGGGAGATGAAATTAAAGACTATCCAGAGATGTTATCAATGGGAAATAACAGTTTATTAGCCCTTGCTCCTTCTACTGATATGAGTTTTCAAGTATTAGGTTCATTGAGCTCTAAAAGAAATGAAATAGAAGAATATGTTATTGAACAAGGAGATAGTTTATCTACTATTGCTGATAAGTTTGATATTAGTTTAGAAACTATTCTTTGGGCTAATAATATGAGCAATAGATCAATTATCCAACCAGGCCAGACATTGGTCGTATTGCCTACTACAGGAGTATTACATTTAGTTAGAAATGGAGATACGGTGAGTCAGATTTCACAAACATATAAAATAGGTTCAGATGAGTTGGTAGTATTCAATGATTTGAAAGGTAGCGCAGATATATATATAGGAGACTTATTAATAGTCCCTGATGGAAAAATGCCTACGATAAGACCAAGAGTACAGACAATTCCTCTGGCTAATACATATTTAATGCATCCCTTACCAGGGGCTCAGATTACACAAGGGTTACATTGGTATAATGCTATAGACTTTAGTAGAGGTACTTGTGGAGACGCTATTATTGCGTCTGCAGGCGGTACTGTGCAGAAGGCAGAGTATAAGGGTGCTTATGGATATTATGTACAAATATTGCATCCTAACAACGTGAGTACTATATATGCACATATGTCACAAATGGCAGTATCTCCAGGAGAGAATGTTTCACAAGGACAAGTTATCGGGTATGTAGGATATACAGGAAGAACAATACCAACAGGACCAGGTGGATGTCACTTACACTTCGAGGTTAGAGGAGCAGTTAATCCTTTTTAAAGAAACAAAAAAACTTAGAATTTAACTAAGTTTTTTAATTTATTAAATGCAATTTTTACAATTTCTAGCTTCGGGCTTAGCCTCTAACCTATCCATGGTTATTTTTTTTGTACACTTTTCACAGATACCATATTTATTCTTTTTTATTTTACCCAAAGATTCATCGACATCTCTTAGCCTTAATTCCATGGTGTGTTCGAGAGATAGCTTACCTATATAATCCTCCACTTCGTCTTGGGCAGTCTCTAATCTTGAGCCTCCGCTTTCCATCCCATCATATTCAGGGAATTTAGTCTTCCAATTTCCTTCTATATTAGGATCTTTTTCAGCGAAGTGACTTAATTCGTTGGTTAGACTTTCTTTTATTTCTTCTAACTTAGATTGTTGTTTATTAATAAAATCTTTAGTCATTTGTTTCTTCTAAATAATCAATATATTTAGTTATTGGACTACAACATGTTGCGAATATGAGGCCATTATCTTTTGTTTTTGTCATACAAGAGCCATAACAGCCAGTGTCATTTTCAAGATCTAAATATGTTAGTTCGTATTCTTTATAATTTTGTGTTTTTATAATATCTTCATTTATAACTTCTACGTCCTTAAGGTTCTCTATTTCAAGAATTCCTCCTAGCGTTATTATTCCGTCATAGAATGATAGTAGAGTTTCAGAGTCATCAAGAGATTCTTCTTCATAGGAAGGAGAAATAAAGCCAAGATTATTATTATCTTTTCCAGGATATATGAACCAAGTGGAGTCAGAATCTATGGTTCCGGGGAGATCTAAACCTAAAGAGCTTAGTATTTCATCTGCTATTAAGGGCCTGTCAGGGAATTTAAACAGTAATCTAGTAAATTTTCCTTGTTCTAATTCATCTAATTGATACATAGAAGAAACTAGAGACCCGAGAGTATTAATATCGTCAAATTCTAAAGGAATTGTGCTGTTGACTAGTGCTCCTGGTAGATATGATTGAGGATCTGGGATTTCTATTGGTTCAGGTTCAGGAGCAGGGGTTTCCACTTGTGGTAGCGGATTTGGTTCGTCATTCCCTCTTATATTAGTATTCCAGTATATAAATAAAGCTATGGCTAAGAATATAACCGCTAGTCCAGATATTAAAATTATCTTTTTCCATTTTCCTTGATTAAAACTATCGCCATCTACACTCATCATAGGAGTAGAAGCATGAGACGAGGGTGACGCCGGTTCAACATTTTGTGGTTGATCGGGATTGTCTTGTCTAATCCTTCTCATTAAGATATCTTCTTTTTCCTTTACATCTTGTTCTCTTTGCATGCGCAGTTTCTTTAGGAGCTCTTCTTTTCGTCTTTTAGCTTCAAGTTTTTCTAACTCAGCTTTTGCTTTTATCTTTTTAGGGTCTAACTCTTGAGACTCAGGAGATCCATCGGTAGGAATAGACTTTTTCACTGGCCCAATTCCCTTTTTAATATTTTCTTTTCTTTGAGTCTCTACTTTAGGACGTCCTGTTTCGACAGGCTCTAGCCCCTTATTAACAGCTTCTTGCTCTTGAGGAACTTCTTCGGTAACGCCAACAGGATTAGGAGGTAACTCGGGTTCGGAAGGCACAACTAGTCCTAATAATCTATTAATATCTTGAATCCTTTTCCTTAGTTCATTTTCTTTTTCAAGGATTTTATCATAATGAACATTGACTCTATTTTCTTCTAATCGTATTTTTCTTTTTTCTTCTTCAATGTCCCAACGATTTTTCTCTAGTTCAGATCTGGTTTTTTCTAACCCCCATCTTCGTTTTTCTATCTTTTGTTTTTCCGTATCAGTAGCTAATCTTTCTTCTGCCTGGATGTAGCTTAATTCTCGTTCTATCTTTTGTTCTTGTGTCATCGCTTCTGCCAATCTTTCTTCTACATCTTTTCTTTTTTCTAGAATGCTTTCTTTAGATTTAGAATATAGTTGCCTCTCTTTTATTATTGCTTTAATTTTTAATTCAATTTCTTCTTTTTCTTTAGCTCTGTCTATTTTTTCTAAATCTCTATTTATCCTTTCAATATCTTGTTTAATCCGTGCTTCTTTCTGAGCTATTTGTCGAAAACCAAAATCAATTTCTTTCAATTGTTTCTCAACTTGGAATTTCTTTTGTTCGTAATCCCATCTTTGTTTTTCAATTAACTCCCTTTCTTGTTCCGCGAGCTGTCTTTCTTGCTCAGCTTTCTTCTTTTGGCGTGGAGTAATGGAGGTCTTTTCAATTCCTTCAATGAATTTTATATTTTCTTCAATTTTTCTTTCACTTTCTAAAACCGGCTCAAGATCTTTCATTATCTTGGCTAGTTGTTGTTTATAATAATTTTGACTCTCTTCTGTAGGTGCTTTCTCAGCTGGCAGATTCTTTAACTCAGCTTTAAGTTCTTCTAATTTTTTTAAAAGTTCTTGTTCTTTTTTAGTTTCTGATTGTTTTTCATAGGCGATTTCATCGTTTAGAGATTCTTTATCTTTTGAAGAATCAAATTCTCTTCGCACCATCTCTTCTCTTTCTTTAGCACGTGCTTTTATCTCTTTAACAATTTCTTGTTCTTTGTCAGATGCACTAGGTTGCTTTTTAATTTCAATCTTAATAATCTTTTCTTCTTTCTTCGGTTCTGATTTTTTTATCTGTTCAATCTTTTTAGGCTCAGGAGCAGGAATAATCTTTTCTTCTTTCTTCGGTTCTGATTTTATAGGTATTTCTTTAGTATTGAGATTATTTTCTTCTAAAGCTCGAAGTAGGGCATCTATTTCTGCCTTAGCCAAGCTTAAATCCCACTCGTTTTGAGTGATTCCCATTAAATCCTTTTTCATTGTCCTGATAGCCTCAGGTGGGATATTAAGATTTTCCTCCATATATTATGTTGTCCCCTCTGAAAAGAGAGGTATTATTTTTCTTTAGGTGTAGCTTGTTTCTTAGATAAACTAACACGACCTCTATCTTTTAATATGACCTTCACTTTTATTATATCACCTAATTTCACAATGTCTTCTACTTTTTTCACATGGGAGTCTGCAAGCTCAGAAATATGAACCATTCCATCCTTTCCAGGAGCTAGTTGTACGACTGCTCCAAAGTCTAAAATTTTAGTTACTTTTCCCTCATATATTTCTCCGATCTCTATATCTTTTACAATAGCATTTATTTTCTCAATTGCTTTATCTCCAGATGTTGCATCTACAGAAGTAACAAATACAGAACCATCATCTTCTATATCTATAGTAACATCAAATTCTTCCATTAGTTCATTAATTGTTTTACCTCCAGATCCAATAACCATACCAATCTTAGCTGGGTCAATCATTGTTTGATATATTTTAGGTACGAATGGAGATAATTCTTTTCTTGGTTCACTAATAGTTTGAGAGATTATGCCTAAGACATGTTCTCTAGCAACCTTAGCCTTATCTAATCCTTCTTCAACCATCTTTAGTGTTATTCCGTCTATCTTAATATCCATTTGAATAGCCGTAATACCATCTTTTGTTCCTGCTACCTTGAAATCCATTTGACCATAATGATCTTCTGCTCCTTGAATATCAGTTAATAACTTATAACTATCATCGTTGCTAGCCAATCCAATAGCAATACCGGTAGCTAGTCCTTTTACAGGAACACCAGCATCCATTAGTGCTAGAGAACTAGCACTTACCGATGCCATTGATGTAGATCCATTAGATGACATTATTTCAGTTACTACTCTAATAGTATATGGAAATTCAGATTCACTAGGAAGTAAACTAATCAATGCTTTTTCTGCTAATGCGCCATGCCCGATTTCTCTTCTTCCTGGACCTCTTAGTGGACGAACTTCTCCAACTGAATATGGTGGGAAATTATAGTGATGCATGAATCTTTGTTTTCCGCTGACTTCCATGCCGTCAACTAATTTCTTATCTCCAGGACCTCCAAGAGTAACAACGGCCATAGCCTTAGTATATCCTCTCATAAATACTCCTGTTCCATGTACCCTAGGTAAGACCCCGACTTTAGCAGAAATATCTCTTACTTCGTCGATTTTCCTTCCATCAGGTCTTTGTTCTTTTTCTAAAACATTAGAGGTAAATATCTTTTTCAATTTAGTTTCAATCCAATCTTTAGAATAACCAACCTTATCGTCTCCAAATTCTTCTTTAGCAAATTCTTTGATTTCTTTTTCTAGTAGAATCATAGAAGATTTTTCTTTAACAGAATGTTTAGTCATTAAAGTATCTTCTAGTTTTTTAGCAAATTCCTTATTTAGTTTTTCATCAACTTCTGGGAAAGAATCTGGAACGAAATCCATTTTTGTTTTTCCTTCTTTTTCAATAATCATTTCCTGGAAATCTAAAATAGATTTAAAATTGTTATAAGCGATAGCAAAAGCATCAAAGATTTCTTTTTCTTGATTTTGTTTTGCCTCAGCTTCAATCATATTACAGAGTAATTCTTTTTTACCATTAACTCCGGTTACAAAGATTTCAAAATCTTGTTCTTCTCTTTCAGCATATGTTGGGTTAAGAGTTCCATTATTATTTACTCTAATAGGAGCAACAGGACCATTCCAAGGAATATCTGAGATTCCCAAGGCCAATGATGCTGCTAGCACAGCGATAACATCAGGATCATTCTCTTGATCGAATGTTAAACAACTTACGATAACCTCAACTTCTCTCTTTAAACCTTTTGGAAATAGAGGTCTAATTGTTCTGTCTATTAATCTAGAGTTTAAAGTTCCTTCATCGCTAGGCCTTCCTTCTCTTCTCATGAAACGAGAGCCTAATATTTTTCCTACTGCATAGAACTTCTCTTCAAAGAAAACCATTAAAGGGAAATAGTCTAATCCTTCGATATTATCTTTAGACATTACGGCCGTAGCCATAACAGTAGTACCTCCCATGGAAACTAAAATACTTCCATTTGCTTGAGAAGCTAAATCATCCATTTTTACTATAACTTCTTTATCTCCGATATTTGTTTTGTATTCATTCATATTTTTTTGAAAAGGAATTTTTTAGTATCTTCGCCTAGATCAACAAATTCATCAGCATCTTCTTTAAGCTTAGAAGAAGTGGATCTGCCGAAGGCTAGAACCTCAACTCTTTTTCCTTGGTTTTTTAAGTATTCAACTAATGGTATAAAATCTCCGTCTCCTGAAACTAGTACGATAACGTCTGCACTGGCGCTTGCTCTAATGGCATCAATAACAATTCCTACATCCCAATCTCCTTTTTTTGCTCCGCCATAAAATTCTTGTAGTTCCTTGATTCTTGTTTCTATACCTAGCTCCATTAAAGCTTCAAAAAATGGTTGTTCTTCTCCTGTCTTTGTTTGTATAACATAAGCAAAAGCCCGAATTAATTTTCGGGCACCTACTGCTAGTTTTAATACCTGACCAAAATCTACTTTATGTTGGTATAGGTTTTTCGCTGAGTAATATAAGTTTTGAGTGTCAATTAAGACAACAACCCGTTGATCTTTATGTTGTTGGCTTTTCATTTCTCTTTTTAAGGCCTAATTTCTTAATCAATTTATCGTGTTTCTTCTCGTCAGTCTCTAGTAGATACTTCAAGAGTTTTCTTCTTTTAGAAACCATTTGTAAGAGTCCTCTTTTAGAGTGAACATCCTTAGGGTGTTTTTTTAAATGACCTAAAAGCTTGGTGATTTCTTCACTTAGAAGCCCACACTGTACTTCAGTAGATCCAGTATCACCCTCTTTAGCCTCATACTCTTTTATGATTTTTTCTTTTTGTTTTTTCTTTAACATAGTTTTTGCATTATATAGTAACTTCTCTAATTTGGCAAGATAAAATCGCCGATAGGCGACTCTGTGCCCTCATCAGGACTCGAACCTGAAACCAATGGCTTAAGAGGCCACTGCTCTACCAATTGAGCTATGAGGGCGATATATTTTTATAGTTTAAATTGTGGAATAAGTCAATATTTACTATTTACCAAGAGCCTTAAAGAAATCTACGATACCGCTAAAAAAGTCTACAACATTTTCTACAATAGTTTTACCATCCTCTATAGCATTTCCAACATCATCGATTGTATCTCCAACAGTATCTATAGTGTCTTGTACATCATCCGCTATGTCAGTGATTGGTTGTAATATGTTTTGTAGCTTTCCTTTTAGGATTTGCTCAAGATCTGATCCAGGATTTACTCCTTTTAATAGTTTGGTGATTTCTCCAGCATCTTCTATGGGCTCTAATAGTTCGTTCAGTTTGTTTTTTAACAAGCCCTTAACCTCATCTCCTAGATTAGTGTCCTTTAACCAGTTGATTACTTCCTTAACATCGTTGACTGGTTCTAGAAGCTGACCTAATTTATTCTGAAGGATATTCTTAGCCTCGTCTCCTAGATTAGTGTCTTTTAAATATCCGATGACTTCTTTAACATCATTAACTGGTGATAGAAGTTCGCTTAGTTTATTCTGAAAGATCTTCTTAGCCTCATTCCCTAGATTAGCATCCTTTAACCAGTTGATTACTTCCTTAACATCGTTGACTGGTTCTAGAAGTTCTTGTAATTTTTCTTTTAGAGTTTTTGCGATTTGGGAACCAGGAATAGCATTTTTCAATTGTTCTATTACATCTTTTATAGCTCCTGTTATCTTAGAGATTATAGTATTACCTATAGATCCAGAACTTATAGATTCTCCAACTCCAATAATATCTACTCCCGTTAAGCTTGTCATAACATCATTTACGCTAGACATTTCTAGGTCAACAGTGAAAAGTGTTTTTTTAGAAGAAGTACAACCTTGTATTCCTAATATAAATCTTGAATTGTCACAAACAGGCTTAACTAAATAACTTATATTACTTCCCAAATTCATATTGTCACATAATAATCCCCCCATATTTAATGAGCCTTCGGCAACGCATACTCTTTGTCCTTTTGGATCTAATACTACTGATAGGCTGAAATTATCTCCAATTTCCTTATTAATAGTAATTGGGTCTATATATAATAAAGGACTAGCAGCATGTACTCGCTGTTTTATCATAGGAAATAATATTCCTATAATAATGATAATTAAAATTAAATTTCTATTTTTCATATTATTATAGTCCTCCTCTAAGTATAATTTCATCTTGTCTATCAACTATACCGTCATCGTTGAAATCTGAAGGATGGTCGGGTCCGACTGGTCCCCATGCATTCATCATTTCTGATAGATCATATGATTTAATTTTTGGAATGTCATCTACTGGAGCATCGTCTCCCCCCGTGCCATCTGCAGGCGCATCATCCCCAACAATATCCTCAGGCCCAATATCTCTATCAGCAGCATTCGGATCAACTCCATCAGTCATTGGAACATCACATGCAACTTCAAACATACCTGTCTCCCACCAAT
>Ga0307928_10003440_pt1 | contig 12067 bp, 18 predicted proteins | sample AceLakmetagen232_FD_201815 | JGI IMG/M metagenome (GOLD analysis project Ga0307928, IMG submission 201815) | Saline water microbial communities from Ace Lake, Antarctica - #232 | ecosystem: Environmental > Aquatic > Non-marine Saline and Alkaline > Saline | place: Antarctica: Ace Lake... | reverse complement strand
ACCAAAGGAGATATTCAATTGGAATGTGAAATAATTTATTATGATAAATTAAAGACTTTTGGTTATGATACAAAAACAGGTAAAATAATAAAGAAAGGAAAGAAATGAAATACGAATTAGAACTTACAGAAATACATATTCCTTTTTACGAAAGAACAGGTTTTACAGTACCTGAAGAAGTTGAAAAAGAGATAGAAGAAAAAGAAATAGAAGAACAAACTAAAGAAAAGAAAAAGGAGGAAAAATGAAAACAAATAAACAGTTATTAAAGATTTGTATGAATATATACAAAGAATTGTATAAAAATGCACAACCTTCTGTTGATTTTAGTAAGTTAATAAAGTCAGATGAAACTAAGAAAAGTTTTTGGTTTATGAAATACTATTTAGATAACACTAAAATAGAAGCTATTATAAACAAGCACATTAAAAAACATAAATTAAATAATAGAGAGAAGAAAACTATATTCTTTGAAGTATGGTTAGGTTGTAGTCCTACAGGTAATAAAGATAAGTGGGAAAAGTAATATGAGACAGATTAAGTTTAAAGCTTGGGACAAAGAAAAAAAAGTTATGATAGAATACAATCCTATTATGTCTTTCCGTCCATTTCATATTACTCCAGATGGATATGTTTATAAAAATGGTGTAGTTCAATCTTATATTTTGTTACAATATATAGGATTAAAAGATAGAAACGAAAAAGAAATATATGAAGGTGATATAATAGAAGAGTGTAAAGTAGGAGAAAAAATTTGGGAAGATAGAACAGCAGAAGGAATTGTTGTTTCCACACCAAAAGGCAAGGTATATTATAGTGCTCCATATTTTAATGTTAGAACAGATGTAGTTGGTATAGTTGATGGAGATATTAAAGTATTGTATTTAGATGCTTATGATACTATTTATCAATGTTGGGAAGATTGTAAAGTCATTGGTAATATATATGAGAATCCTGAATTATTGAATGTCAAATGACACCAGAAGAATTACATCAAGAAATGGAATCTATAATAGAAGAGGCTCACGAAATGACTATGTATATAATGTGTTTATCTCATAATATCCCAATTGATAAAAAGGAGAAAAATGAATTATAATTCAAAACCAGATACAATAGAACATATTAATCAAGTAAATAAATTGATTGCTTCAATCTGTATAAGTTTAATGGAAAGAGCAAAAACACATGACAAATCTAAACTTGAATCACCAGAAAAAGAAATTTTTGATAAATTCACACCTCAATTAGCAACTTCAACTTATGGTAGTAAAGAATATAAACAATTTCTAAAAGAAATGAAAATAGCTTTAGATCATCACTATTCAAATAATAGACATCATCCAGAATATTTTAGTAAAGGTATTGTAGATATGACTTTAGTAGATTTAATTGAGATGCTTTGTGATTGGAAAGCTGCCACTCTTAGACATAAAGATGGAAATATATATAAATCTATTGAAATAAATTCTAAAAGATTTGGATACAGTAATGAGTTAAAACAGATATTCTTAAATACAATTAAAGAATATTTTAAGGAGAAAAAATGACATTAACATTAAAAATTCTATCTGTAACAGGAGTAATAGCTTTATGTCATTTGGTAATGTGACTATTTACTAAAGGATTAATGTTTTGTATGTTCAATCTATTTGAGATAGATTGGAGCAATAAATTCTGGATTGTATATTTATTTATATTTTTAATAAGTGGATTATTTCAAGGAGGCAGAACAAAATGAACTATATAGCAGATTACCATTGGATATGGTATGGATTGGGGGTAGTATTCTGTCCACGATTAACCATTATGATAGCATTGTCTTTATATTCTAATGGATTTATTCCAGCTCCTTTAATGATATTAGGATGGGTAGTTGTTCTTTTTCCTTTCAGTTCAACATCCAATCATAATTAAAGTATAGGGTGTAATTGTTCAAAATCTGCTTCAGTGTCCACCTCAACACTTACTGGAGTAACAAATGCTAATATCTTATCACCATGTAACTCACCCTTTAATAAAGTACTTGTTTTTAAAATATCTACATATCCATTTGGTCTATATACTTTGGGTACTTCTTGTCTAGGAGCATTCATATAGTCTTTATTAAAAGGCTCTAAATACTTACCTTTTTTCTTAAACCATTTTAACGGACTTTCGGGAAACTCTTCTACAGAACGTAGTGCAGTAGCGTCAGGATTAGCTTGCAGGGTAGTTATAGCCTTATCAATAAGAGTTATACTTCTTTTAGGAGTAGTAGCTCTTAAATGTACCATATATTCAGGTAATGGGTTTATCATAACCTTGCAGTAAGCTAAGAAATGTAATACCCAATCTAAATCTGTTGCAGTATCACTAGCATATTTTGCAGGTCTTAAGAACGGCACTTCTGCACCATATATTTCTGATATGTATTTAATTTCTTTACTATCAGTAGATACAAATGTTTCTTCTATTAATTTACTTCTTAAAGAATCCAATATAGTATAAGCAATTAAAGGTTGACTATTTACTTCTCTTATGTTCTTTCTTGGAACACCTTTGCTACCTCCACGAGCTGGGATAATAGATACTATTTTCATGATTTTCTCCTCTATATATGCAATCCTGTTTTTTATTTGTTTAAATCACTAGTTCTTCTTAATTTACCTTTACCTTTTTCTTCTTCATCAGTAACTCGTTTAACGCCATCACCCATACATACTTCTGCACAATTTCTAATATAATGAACTAATTGTCTAAAACCAGAAATTTCAATAGAAGCTGCTTGGTCAGAACCATACATTGTTCTATTTAAAGTAATATGTCTTTCTATAGAAGTAGCTCCCAAAGTTACTGCTATAACACTAGGTATTAGTCCTTCTTCATGTCCACTATAACCTACTTTACAACCAAATTTATTTCTAAGCGTTTTAATACAGTTTAGATTAGCTTTATTATCACTCATAGGATATTCACTGTTACAATGCATTAATTCAAATGGACAATTATGTTTAATGAATATTAATGTAGCTTCTAATATTTCTTCTAATGTACTCATACCAGTAGATATAAAAGTATATTTACCTTCCTTTGCAATCATTTCAAGTAATTCAATGTGAGTAAGCATTGCAGAAGCAACTTTATTATATTTTAAATCATATTGTTGTAAAAATTTCTGACTTTCTAAATCCCAAGCACTAGCAAACCAGTCAATTTCTAATATATTACAATAAGCATTAATTATATCATATTCTATTTTACCAAATTCTAAATGTTCTTTTTGTTCTCTATTAGTAGTACCCCATGGACTTTCTCTATATTTCTCTAAAGTTACTTTATCATATACTTTATCTAAAGTTCTTTTTTGAAATTTAACTGCATCTGCTCCTGCTTCCTTTGCACCTTTTATTAATTTTTTTGCTATTTCAATGTTGCCATTGTGATTAATTCCCGCCTCCGCCACGATAAAGGTCTTTGACATATTATTTCTCCCAATTTTGTATTTTATGTTTAAATCTTAATAATAACGCATTATACATTTGACTATCTACTAAATAACTTTTATGAGTTTTAGCAAATTCATGATATTTTAATTTTGATAATTCACTAAACCAATATCCTTTAACTTCTATATATAATTTATATTTTGGTAAATAAAAATCTGGTCTATAAGTTACTTCTTTATTATTAACATTTAAAGTAAAAACTTCAGGTTCATATAACCATTTTATCTTTAAATAATTACATATTCTTGCATAATTAGCTTCCCAAGTACTTCTAAAATATTGTTTTAAATCTTTTCTATAGGCACCTTTCCTATATTTATTAGGTTTTATTCTACCTTCTTTATAGGCTTTAATTAAACTTTTTGAAGTATTTGGTCTTTTTTGTCCTTTAGTTTTTATAGACCAAGTATTTTTTCTTCCTTTTAAAGCTTTACTTATTTTCTTTCTAACACTCAACCTTTTTGCTACATTTTTAATACCTATTCGTTGTTTTGATAATATTTTTTTAGTTTTTATAGAATGAGCTTTATTAGTAAACCCTCCACCATGACTATTACTATATTTGCTAGAACATGATAAAGAACAAAATATTCTTTTCTTAGTATATGTTTCAAATATTTTATTACATTGTTTACATTTAATTTGTAACAATATTCTTATCCTCTTTCTACCACATTTCTCGTAGCCCATTTTATATTTCTTCTGCTATATTTTTAAGGTATTTAAATTGACCTACTGCATTAATTATTACCATATATTTTTTTACAATTCCTATTAAATGAGGATGTGTAGTTTCAGTTAGAGCTTGAAGATATTGAGCATGATTTGTTATATCCCAACTATAAAATTGTTCTACAATCATATTTTGTGTTTTATTAAAATAATTAACTTGATTAATTAATAGTGAAGCTAAAAACAACGCTACTTTAATTGAATCCCCAATATATGTACTTTCTTTTCTAACTAAATGATTAAAGCCTAAACGATAATATAATATATAGGGTTTCTTATTAAATAAATTTAAAAATCTCTCAAATAATTTATTTCTAATTTCTCTTGGTACATTTTTCCAAATTAATAAAAGATGAGCAAAAGCCCAAGGTAAGGTTCTTTCACTAGCTACATAATCATTATTAAAATCATCTACTATATTCATAAAATTTTTCTGTTTAAACCTCATCATCATCCGACTTCCTAATTCTAAAGGATAATCTTTATAATTTTTTAAACAATCAAAATCTTTTCTATTAGCCACAAATTCTTCCCATCTTTCAGTAAATAAAAGACTATCAGTTGCAGGTCTAAGTCTATCATCTATATCTTCTTTTTCTGTATCAAATTTTTCAGTATAAGCATTAGGACAAACTTCAACTTCTCCACCTGTTTTATAAACTCTCATTGCTAAATCTACATCACCATGACTATAAGTATAAGCGTCATCTATAAATCCTCCAAGTTTTTCTGCAGTTTCTTTTTTAATAAAAGGCAATCTTGGATATATCAAATCTTTTATTGTACATTCAGGATCAACCCCCCAAACTGAATGAGATTTTGCTCCTGTTAAAAAAATACCTTCTTTACTATCAGCAAGAGTTATTAAATTTTTTAAACAATCAGTATCAAATAGAAAATAATCACCAATATTCATAACATATTCACCAGAAGCAAATTTAAATCCTGCAGCTGTAGCAGGAATATTTCCTTTTTTAGTATCTCGAACCCATTTAACATTTTCCATATCTGAAACACCTAAATCTTTTGGTGCAACAACTATTATTTCATAATCTATCCCTTTACTTGTTTCATTAATCCTATTTATACATTTTTTAATAGTATTAGGTCTAATGCTTGGTATAATTATACTTGCTTTCATGGTTTTGCTCCATACCAAATTGAACTTTGAGTAGTTTCAAGAGGTGTAAGCTTTTGTAATTTGCCATTAGTTTTAAAGAAACATTGAGCTGCTTTAATTACTCCAGTATGCATATTTGTTCCTGTAGGTTCTACTATTGTTCCTTCATCTAATCCAGGTATAAAGTCTTCAAAATCATGACCTGACATTATTCCCCCTCTTTTTATTATCCCCCACCATGAATGTATATCAGCACTAGCATGTTGAAAAGAATGATTAGCATCTATAAATATCATATCTGCAGAAAAATGTTTAAAATTTTTAACTGCATTCATAGATATATCATCAATTATTTCTACTTTATCTTCCAATTCATTTGTTCTTAAATTTTCTCTCAGTATATTTTTAATATTTAAAAACTTTCCAGAGAAAAACATAGTACTTTCATGTAACCCTTTAAACCAATCTACTGAATAGCATTTCTTAACACTAGGGTGAGAAGCTAAAATTATAGTAGATAAACCTGTCCAACATCCAACATCTATAACTACTTCAGGGTTATACATATCTAATAATCTTTTTAAATCTATGTAATCTAAATCAGTTAATCCACCAGGTGTTAATGTCATATTTTGAAAAGTTTTAAAAAAATCTTGTTCTTTTTGCCATACTTTCCAATCTGTCCAATGTTCTTGTAAACTCATTTCTTTTCACCGATTCCTTTTTTAACTAATTTAACATTTCCTTGTTTTTCTTTTATTATTACATGTATATCATCACAAGATGAACATTTTTCAAATTGTGGATGCCCATTTTCATCTAAAACCAATACTGTATATCTACCTGTTTCATCATTAGCCCATTGTACTCCTCTAATATATTTTTTAGTATCTAAGTCTAAAAGTTCCCATAAATCAGAATCTTTTTGGTTTACATTTATTATCATTTTAATTCCTCCTCTAATTGACTATAATCTATCTTGCGAATACAAGTGAACATTGTAGTGGGAGAACAGTTTATAATTGGACAATTATTACCATATGTTTGTTTATATATATTCCATACTCCAGGAAAATCTCTTTCAAAGAAAAAGCTATCAGTAGCTAAAGAACCAATTTCTGGTGCACCAGCAGCAACCATTCTATCTTCAGATTCTAAATCAGATTGATAATAAGTATTTATACAGTGTTTATCTAAAAATCTTAAATCTGCACCTGTTAATCCATCAAATCCAAAAGTAATAATCTTTTTAGCTCCACCTGCTATACAAGCAGCCAATAATAATGTAATACTATTAGGTGGTGCTGCCCAAATTTCTTTTGGTGCAGTTTCTACATTAAATACATCATCTATTGCAGCAATTTTATTAATATGTCTTTGAAATAATTGCATTTTATTAGATTCACGAAAACATTCTTTTATAACTAATTCTGAAATTAATAAAAGGTTGTTATCAGATCTTTTTAAATATTCTTCAAATCTAGGTATTCTAACTTTTGGTTCATATTCTAAGTAATTTTTTACAGTAGAACAATCAGAAACTATATCTAATTTTTTTCCTATTTTACTTAAAATACAATCTTCTGCTACATTAAATAAATTCATACTTGCCCAGCATATATCATAATCTTTATATTTTTCAATAGTATTTTCTAATTCTATTAAAGAACCTCCTCTAGCTATAATACCAACCGTTCTTCCATTAATAACTTTTTTTAATTTCTCTACAGAATTTAATCTTATAATATCTTCTCTTATCATTGTAAATCTCCCTTTATTAATCTTGTCTTTTCTTATATTATGATATTTATCAATATCTGTTGCAATTGGACCTTGATTTTTACTCAATAAATACAAATCCTCAAATGGTTCAAAGATTTCTTCCTTATCATAAACTATTTTATCACCTTTTAAATACCATGTATGAAGTAATTTATTTTCATAAGACCATGTTTTTTTTAAATTTTGTTCTCCATCATGTCTTCCTTCTAAATTATATGCAACTGCTTCTCTACAGATTGTCATTTTTCCACCAATATTTAAAGCTCTAATAACTAAATCATTTTCCCATTGACCTGATATAAACCTTCTGTCACAACAACCGCCTACTTCTTCTATTAATTGTCTACTCATAATACCATAAGGCATTGTTTTAGGAGCATTTGCATAAGATTCATGAGGCATAAATAAGTAATGTAAATCGGTTTTATCTATAGTTGCAACTTTATCTTTTTTATCGCCTTCCATAGTCTTAAAACAAACCATAGTTTTATAGTCTTTCATTTTAGCAACTGCTTTATCAAACGCATATGGTTCATATAAAGTATCATCAGCAGTCCAGTGAATTATATCACCTTTAGAAGCTCTATATGCAATTTCTACACATTGCACTGGTTTAGTATCTGATAATATACACTTAAAATTAGATGGTAATTCAAAATCAGGTGCAACATCACTAACAAATATAACTTCAAACTCTAAATCTGTTACTATAGAGTTATATAGTTCTAACCAATATTTTATTCTGTGGCAAGGTCCAATTATACTAAGCATTCGTAATTAACTCCTATGTAGTTTAATACTTTTCCACAACCAAGTGTTTCTATACAATATTGCCATAACTTTGGATGGGTTATCTTCATCCGTTGAAATCTATTAAGTCCTTTCTCTAAGTGAACACCGAACATACAAAACATACAACCTGTTCTGTCTACTCCCATATCATAAATCTTACTATAAGAAAGATTATTTTCTTTTATATATCCCCAAATATTTTCTTCTTTCCAAAATGCAATAGGTGTTGAAATAGGACGTTTTGAATTAAAAGCATTACATCCTCTTTTTAAATAAGTAACTTTTCTGAGTTTTGATTCATTTACAAGATTTCCAACAAACCCTTTATTTTCACTTTGTTTTTCATATTTTTTTATAGGATTTTTCTTTATTACATCACAACACTTATATGATATTTTAAAACTAGCTTCTAACAAAAATCTCCATTTCTTGGGCAACTTACCATTGCCTTTTTTATCTCCAAACATAATACGATTTTTATTAATCTGACTCTTGCCTGTACGATATTCATATATTTTTTTTGAATTATCTTTACTTATTACAGGATAACCATATTTTTCAATTACCTCTTTAAATGTCATCTTAGGTTTAACCCAAATAACATTAGGTATTGTTTTAACAAAGTCTTTAATCTCTGGATATTCCAATCCTGTATCAGCAAATACAGCAGGGACTTTAGGATAGATAGACCTAACTAAGTGAAGTAAAACTGTGCTATCTTTACCACCACTAAAAGATACATAAACTTGTCCTTCAAAATATTCATAGAACTCTCTAATTTTTTTCTTAGATAATTCTATCTTAACTCTTAAGTCTAATCCTTGTCTTTGTTTAAGTTGCCAGAGTTCCATTATTTATAATATAATTCCTGGTACTCTACTATAATAGACGAACCTTCTATTTCAATAGCCTTTTTATAGGCTTCAGTTACCTCTGCAGGCGTTTTAACTGGATATATGGGTATATTCTTTAATAACGCTTTAAATCCTACAATAAGGTCTTTATTGTGTTGCAAACCTACATTGAATGGTTCATTAGTTCCAATTGTTGTGCGTATGATAATTTTTGGATTAAACTTGCCTCTTGATAATTCATTAATTAAATCTAAATGATTAACTAGCTGGTCACAAGCTCTAGGTAAAAAATCCATTCTTTGATAAATGCTGATAGGTAAAAATCCTTCCATAGCTAATCCTATACTCAATCCCATTTGTAATTCTTCTGCCACTGGCATTTCTACTCTTTTAGTCATCGTAGGATTAGAAGCTACTTGAGGTATATCTTTCAAAGTGCCATAAAAGTCTTCACTCAAAGTTTGTTGTCCTAAAAAAATAGTATTTTTCATTGTAGCTAATTTTTCCATTTCTTCTTTTATTACTTTATGATATTCACTATACATATTTCTCCTAATTAATAGACATTATTTTAAATGAACAATGACAGCTTTTCATCCATCCTACATATTCATATTCAACATTATGTTCTTTTACAAAATCATTCCAAGCATTAAATTCTCCTAGATACCACCAACCTTCTTCAGCTTCAAATATTTCATCAAACTGAATTACAGTTCCTACTTGTATTCTTGGAGCTAAAGTATCTAATACATATTTAGTAGAACTATAAATATCCACATCCATATGAACAAATGCTATTTTTTCTGGATGTCTTTCTAAAAATCTAGGTAAAGTAGTTTCTATCATACCTACAACTAACTCAACATTAGGATTAAAAGTTTTTGGTATCTCTTGTACAAAAACTCCTGCTGGATAACGAGCAGTAAAGTCATCTGGTAATCCTAACCAACTATCAAACCCATAAACAGTTTTATTAGGTATAATATTAGAAATACTATTAATTGTTCCTCCAGACATAACACCAAATTCCATATTCATTCCTTCAACTGTTATAGCTTCTAAAGATTTCTTAAATAAATTAATACGAGTATTAGTTACTGGTATAGTTACACTATCTAAATGTTTTTTTAATTCTGCTTCACTTGTTCTTTTATATGTTGCCATTTTTATTTCTCCTATTTATCAATTGTATATTTTTCTAATAAACTATCTTCTTTTATATTCAAATAAATATTTGTAGCTTGTTGTGTTAATAATTGGTAATAATAAGGCTTATCTTCTAAATCAGCATTATGTAAATTAGTATAACTTCCGTCTTGATTTATAAATGGATCTCTTTCATAACAATCTTGTGGTTGCAAATTGTCTCTAAGAAATGTTTGATTTGAAAAGTTTTTAGTAATTAATACTCTATGTTTATGAAATAAAGCTAAATTAATTATTGCAAGCCAAGTATCTATATTATAATGATAGCCCATTCCTCCACAAATCTCTATTAATTTTCTAGAAACTATAGGATAAGGTTCAATTAATCTCTTTTGGCTCATAACACTTGCTAATATTCTAGAGTTATTTTGATAATCAGAAACTGTTTGTAATGTTGCTGGTTCTGTCATTTGTCTTTGATTAGTAAAGAAAATATAATTATCATCTATATTGTCTCTTAGTTGCCCCATAACACCTTGACTAAAATGATTAAATACTGCATCATCTCCACAAAAACCAATAAATTTAGAATGTTTGTTAATTCTACTAAACAAATATTCATAATAAGTATTAGCTGATTTTAAGCCTTCTCCTCTTGCTGTAAAAAAAGGTCTAATATTAAAAGGGTAGTGTTTTAAATCGCCTACAATTTTTTTTGCATATTCATCATCATTATCAAATTTAATTAAAAATTCTACATCTTTTCTATCTTCAGTATGAATTTTATCTACTGCATCTCTAAAAAACTTAAGAATATCTCTAGTTGCTGGATTGGTTACATCTGTTCTAACTCTTGAACACATTAAAAATGATACTACTGGGCTATTCATTATTTTACTTCCTCTTTTAATTGATTATAATTTATTTTTCTATAATGTTCCCATTGGCTATTTTGAGAACAATTAATTATTTCTGGTTCAGATCCTAATTGAAATAAATCTTTTACTATTTTATGCATGCTAGGTAAATATTCATTTATTCTAGCAATCTCTTCTGGTATAAAAGGGTCGCCTATTTTTCTATCTTCCATTATATCAGATTTATAATAAATACTTTTTATATAATTTATATTATTATTTTTTTCATCATAAACACCTCCATCAAATCCAAATAATATTATTTTTTTAGGTTCTTGTAAAATTAAATAAGGTAGTATTAATATCATGCTATTTGTAGGTTTATTAGGAGTTGACATAAATTCATAAAACATTCTTTCATTCTTTTTAAATTCTTCTATAATAAATATATTTTTTTTATACTCATTATAGAAATCTCCAAACTTTATACTGTTATGATATTTTCTTAAAAATATATTAGTAACTAAAAGACCTCCATTTTTTAAAAACTTAATTATATTATTAATTTTCTTTATTTCTTCTTCTGGTTTAAAATGACCAAAAGAAAAAATTATTTCTATTTTCTTATCGATTTTACTAAAGATATAATCATCTATAACTTCAAAAGAATCTAAACTAACCCAGCAAATATCTAAATCTTTAAACTCTTCTATTCTTGTTTCTAGTTCTTCTAGACTTCTTCCTGCACCTATTAAACCTATTACTTTATTTTCTATTTTTTCTTGTATTTTATCCATTATCCGCCACTATTTATGTAATCTATTTTCCAACTATCAGATAAATTTATTTCTTTACCAATTACACCACTTAACTTTTGTTCTTCTTCTTTTATATTACCATCATAATTAAATAAATGAAATCTCTTATTAACTCTAGCTAATTGAGCAGTATATCTTAATAATGCAGTATAATAATCTAATCCTATTCCTATTTTTTCTATCATAGATTTTGAAGCACTAATTGGATTTCTAATACAACATATATATTTAGCTTCAGGAAATACTTCAAAATACTTTTCTACATTAAATATAATCAATGGATCTTTAAATCCATAATCTTTTCTTTGATTAGCTTTACGCTTATATTCTGTCAATCTTGGTATAAAGTCATGAGTATTCATAGTTCTATTTAAAGTAAAAATTTCTTTATCTTCCCAAGAACCTCCCATGTTATCTAAACGCATAGGAATACCTGCTTCTTCTATACATTTAGTTATATAACTTGTACCACTAC
>Ga0307928_10003438_pt1 | contig 12072 bp, 20 predicted proteins | sample AceLakmetagen232_FD_201815 | JGI IMG/M metagenome (GOLD analysis project Ga0307928, IMG submission 201815) | Saline water microbial communities from Ace Lake, Antarctica - #232 | ecosystem: Environmental > Aquatic > Non-marine Saline and Alkaline > Saline | place: Antarctica: Ace Lake... | reverse complement strand
AGTAAAATAAATAACTTGAAAGTGATTGTGAAATCCTTATAATCGTAGAAATTGTAAGGATTTTCTCATGGACAAAGATAATAGAATACTTCTATTCGGTGGAACATTCAATCCAATCCATAATGGACACTTAGTTATGGCTCAGGAAGCTGTAGAAGCCCTCAATTTTGATGAAGTCATATTTATACCCTCTGCTACTCCTCCTCATAAGATAAACGTTCTAAACGTCTATCATAGACTTAAAATGACTAAATTAGCCACTGAAGAAGTAGATTACTTCAAAGTATCAAATGCTGAAGAAAAAAGAGAAGGTCCGAGCTATACATACAATACAGTTATGCATTTTAGAAAAGAATATCCTGATTCTGAAATTTCTTGGCTGATAGGAACTGATTCTATACCAGAATTGAAAACATGGTATAAAATAAAAGAGTTAGTCCATGAATGTCAATTTATTATAGCAGAAAGAGATCCTTACAAATTCTACCATGGGCATTCGGAGGATATGTTCGGCTTTATACTTGAAGAATGCGAAGCATTTACAAACGGAGATATTACTAACTATTTTAAACCTTTAATTAATTCAGTAGTTGAAATTTCTTCTACCGATATAAGACATAAGATAGAGAAGAGTGAAAGATATGCTATTAAATTTTTAGTTCCTGAGAAAGTTGAGCAATATATACATGACAATCGCTTATACACAAATAAACTCCAAGACTAAATTATACCATGGAAAATCAGAAATAATTATACCAACTTTAGATGATAATTCTATTGATTTGGTAGTTACTTCTCCTCCATACAATGTTGATCTTGGAAATAATAAATTTAATAAAAATCCTTATGATTTATACAATGACAATAAGGATTATTGGACATATATCGAATGGCTAAGAGATGATATCTTTGGAGCTATATATTCAAAACTAAAATCAGGTGGGCGAGTTTGCATTAATATCGGTGATGGAAAAAATGGGTGCTATGATGATAAAACTGAAATATTAACAAAAAATGGATGGAAATTTTTTAAAGATTTAGATAAAAATGATGAGGTCTTAACTCTAAATGATAAAGATCAAAAGATTGAATATGAAACTCCTTTTAAGGTGCAAAAATACGACTATAGTGGAGAAATGTATCATATAAAATCTTATACTATAGATATTAAAATAACTCCAAATCACCGAATGTTAGTAGAGAGACATCATACAAAAGGATGGTTTGTTGATGAGGTTAAAAATTTAACACAAAGGCAATATAAAATGCCAAGGAACATGGGAGAATGGGATTTAAAAAAAGAAGTAAAAAATTTTAATATACCTCCAGTTTATATCAATAATTATAAAAGAATGTCAAAAAATATTAAAGTTAATATGGATGACTGGCTTGAGTTTTTAGGATGGTTTGCCACCGAAGGATGCTCTTATAAAGATGGTAAGGGTAAATATTTTATAATTATAACTCAATCTCAAGAAAAAAATCCAAAAAATTATAAACAAATTTGTTCATTATTAGAGAGAATGAATTTTAACTACTATTTAAAAGGAAAGAATATACAAGTATGTTCTAAACAATTATATTACTCTGTCAGCATGACGGGTAAATGTTCTGAAAAATATTTTCCTATAGATTTGTCAATTTTGTCGAAAAGGCAGTTAAAAATATTATTTGAAACAGCTATTAAGGGAGATGGTTGTAATCATAGTAATGGGCAAATTAGGTTTTACTCAACTTCTAAAAAGTTATATGAACAAATGCAAATTATAGGATTAAAAATAGGATATTCTGCTAGACTAAATATCAGGGATAGAAAAGAGCAATTTATAATAAGAAAAATATATAAAGTAAAAAAATGCTACGAATTAACATTTACCAATAAAAAAAACTATTATTTTGACACAAAAAAAAATCTTACAAAAGAACATTATGAAGGAAAAGTTTACTGCTGTTCAACTAAAAACGGAATTATCTATGTAAGAAGAAATGGGACAAGCGTCTGGTGCGGAAATTCTATTCCTACTCATTCAGATATAATTCAATTTATGACTCATGATTTAAAATATATTCTTATGGCAAATATTATATGGCAAAAATCTCAAATCAGTAATAGGTTTAGTTGGGGGAGTTATATGTCTCCTTCTTGCCCTTCTTTTCCTAAACCTTTTGAATATATTATGATTTTTGCAAAAAATAATAAAAAACTACAAACAAAAGGAGAAACAGACTTAACCCCTAGAGAATTTAAAAAATGGGCATTTTCTGTATGGAATATAACAGCAGAAACAAAAATGAAAAAGATTGGCCATCCTGCGATGTATCCAATAGAACTGCCTTATCGCCTTATTAAAATGCTATCATGGACAGATGCTACTGTATTAGACCCTTTTAATGGAGCAGGAACTACAGGAGTTGCTTGTAATGAGTTAGACAGAAAATATGTAGGCATAGAAATGTCAAAAAAATACTGTGATATTACAAAACATAGAATTGAAAATTTAAGACCTAAATCTGAAACAGATATGTTTTCTACTTAGAATTTCTCCATTTTCCTAATGGGCAAACAAATCTTGGATCTCTAATTAGATTATTGATCAAACGATTTGTTTTATGACAAACTCTTATTCCCTTTTTTCTTTCATCTCTAGATTGTTTTGATTCGATACATGACAAACAAGAAGCAGAATTAGAAGATAGAGGAGATATAGTTGCAGTTTTAACACGAGAAGCTTGTATATTTTTTTTACGAGCTTTGATAGTTGTCGAAGTTTGTTTTTTTATTCTATCTGCTCTATTTGGACCTCTTCTCCCACAGCCGCAACCTATAATACACCTCATTTCTTTATTGAAAAGTGATTGTCATCATTGTATTCTAATAGAAACGTTCAAAAACCTTTATTATATCGGAATAAGAGATGAATATAGATGAGATTGAGGAATGGATTTCAGAATATAATCCTGATGCATTTTTAGCAGATGGTTTTGAAGATGCTATAATAGGAATTGGCGGCCAACATGGTAGTAATATGGTCGTAATTTACGATAGAAATAAGTGTATAGAAATACTAGCCGATCAATATGCTCAAGAAAAAAATTGTGAAGATCCTTATACAGAGGCAATTGATTATTTCGGCTATAACACAGAGTGCTCTTATGTCGGAGAGAATACTCCTATATTTATGCAAAGGATAGAAAATGAAATCTGAGACTATAAAAGAAATTATTTTAGAAAGAAATCCTCAAGCTATATTTTTAAGAGATAAGTTTGATGAAGCTCTAATAGGAACATCTATTCAATGTGGGAAAAAACACGTTGCTACTTATGAGAGTAATAAATGTGTTGAAATTCTTATGGAAGAAACAGAATGTGATGAACTAGAAGCTTATGAATATTTTAGAGCAGCTACAGAAGGTATAGAATCAAAAGACAACTCTCCTATTCTATTTAGTGATTTTCGAAATGCTAAAATACCAGAATTTCCAGAGATGAGTGGAGAGATGAGTGGAGATATGACTTTGGAAGATATTCTTTAAGAGCAAACAATCCAGTTAGATGTGTCTGTGCCAGTATCTTCTGTCAGTGAAGCCCAGAAAACAGGAGCGCATAGATCTGGCCAGTCTAGACTATTCACAAAATCATCGAGATCTCCATAATAAAAAATAGTAAAATCATTAATAGCTTTTACCATATTTATTCTATAAGTATCATAAAAAACATGCAACTTAGATTGACGAACAAGTATCTCCATTTGACATAACATACTTACAGAAGCTTCAGTGCCATAGCCTGGTTGACTACCATCATCTATAGATGTTAGATCTATCATAGCTGTTCGAGCTTCTTTTAAATGAGTATAATCCTCTACAATATCGCTTATAGTAGCATCAAATGCAACTGCTAAATTTACATATGTTTCTTTCCATGTAGACATATCTTATTATTATTCATTTTTTCCCGAAAATCCTTTAATATTTTTATTTAAAAGCGAAAATAAATATTGTATAATATTGAAAATAGATGTATCGGGAGACTTAAAATGACAAAAATAGGATTTACAGGCACTCGTAATGGAATGAGTGAAGAGCAAATAGGTGCTTTTAAAGAGATTATTAAATCTAAAAAGAGCGATGAGTTTCACCATGGAATGTGTATAGGTTCCGACAAACAAGTACATAACATAGTAAAAAACAAGAAGATCAAAGTTGTAGGGCATCCTCCAACATTTAAAAAATTTATGGCAGAATGTGATTGCGACATTTTCATGAAGCCACATGATTATTTAAAGAGAAATAAAAATATTGTCGATGAAACTGATATGATGATAGCAACTCCTGATTGTAAAGAAAAAGTAAGATCAGGGACATGGTCAACAGTTCGTTATGCTCGCAAGCAACATAAAAAAGTCTATATAATCCATAAAAATGGAAGAGTTACAGTAGAGGGTTAAATAATGTCAGATTATGATTCAAATTATAACAGTCTTTGTTGCCCATTTTGTGACGAAAAAATTGGTATTAATGAAAATGACAATTATTGGGTAAATAATATTGAAGACGAAGAAGAAGATTTTTTTCAATGTCAAATATGTGGTAAATGTTTCAAAGCAGAATTAAATATTTGCAAAGAATATAATTATAATATTAACAAGCCTACCGATGAAGAGATTAAAAAATATAATCTGATAGATAAAAAAGAAGAAAAAGACATAATAGAAGATTGTCCAGGTCAAAAGTTTATATGGGAAAACCTATTTTCCAATGAAAGCTAATTTTATATACGGGTTATCAGCATGTTTCTTAATATAATAAGGCAATAAATATTCATCTCCATTATCTTCTAACCCCGTATATCCATAATTATATTGATTGAATTTTCGTTCTTCATCAATATTTATAAATTGAATTCTATTTGTTCTTACATTATGATTAAATAAAGAAACATTAATATTGTCAGTATTTCTAAAAGCTCCCACAACTCTTTCATCATTATATCTTAGGGCAGTTACTCTTTGCCCGAATATATTAAGTTTTTCAGGAATGGACCATTCTATCCCATTCGTAGATTTAACCGTATAGACGTTTCTTTTATGGCCGCTATTATCTCTAAGGTAAGCAATAAGATACTCATCATTCATATTAACCACTGAGGCCTCACAGAACTGCCTCTTGTAGCTATGAGCTATAATATTGGTGTCATACCATAGGTCTCCATTTTTTGACCATGAGGCAAGCTGTATTAGCTCATTACGATCGTTCTTTATTTTATGATTAGCACAAAAATATTTCCCTTGGAAAGGAATTATTTTATCAGGAACCATGCCTGGCAGGGGAGTTTCTAAAACTTCTACATCATAATCATTTCCTATCATCAGAAAAACTGTTTTAAATTGAGCAATTCTTTCATAAGTTCCGCTTTTCATGTCACAAATAATACACAACTTTTCGTTAAGATATGATAATCTTGGGCAGTTCCATACGTAATTATGATCTTCTAAATTACGTTCTACTTCTTGAACAGTTTTCCAACTTCTTCCATTATCTATAGATTTTTTAAGAATCAATTTAGAAATTGTGGGATGATGTCCATTACCAGATCTATAAACCATAAAAAAGGTGTTAGGACTTTTTGGGCTTTTAACAATATCGGGAAAAGATAGATACAGATCGCTATCCTTATCTATTGTGATAGTCTTTTTTAATTTAAACATTTATTCTTCCTCTATGTCATTATCATAATAGTTATCTGAGTTATAAAATTCATCAAACTCATTTAACTTATCGGCATAAGTTCGATCTAAATCTTCTTTATCCTCTTCTATATTTTTGATGTCCTTATCCAGGCAATGATGAGATGGGGAATTTGCTTTTATGAACCTGCCACATATCGGGCAATATCTATCCTCTATTTTAAATAATTCACTGTCATTTTTCATAACAGTATATTATCGAACTTTTTCTAGTTTCCCTTTTTCTATTAATTTTAACAAAGCTTCTACAAGACAATCATCTTCATGTTTGCTTTTAAAGTCATAAACTCCGCACTCATTACATGCCAATTCGGAACCCATTCGTATGTCACAATAGGAACTCTTACTAATGTTTTTTCTCCCTCTTTTATGCTCATAATTAGACTTTCTTTGACATGTGCTTTTTCATATTATTCTTGTAAAGAATAGAATCACAAAGCATTATTAACATCTGATCAGGACTAGTCCCTTTCATCTCTGTTCCACCTTTAAGGTGAAGCCAATTTCTTACCAATGTCATAGGATCGATTGGTGATGGATCTTTCTTCAACCTCCCATTGATTGAAACAATATCATAATCCGCACCAGTGACATTATCTTTATCTTCCTCAAGGATATCTTTTCTGTAGATAACAATATCTACAAATCTACAAGGAATTTTTGGCTCAAGGATCTTAACCTGCAACTTTGATGGCTCATGCTCTCTGCCTGGGACTCTTGCCCACTGAGCATCAAGTTTCATACCTTCAAACATTGGGTATGTATCAAAGGTCTTGAACAAAGGAACTTCGTGCTTATTCATCTGAACTAAGTATACACCATCTCTATAACCCTTAATGTAGTTGCCTGCCTCAAATTCTTCAACAGTTCTGTTGACCAAATCTGACCAGCTTCCTTTATAATGAGTAAATGTAGAATCTTCACTCTGCCTTTTTACAAATTCACTTGCACCGATAGTTGTATTTTTTCCAGTTTTACTTATTTCTATCATTATTTCTTTCTTTTTTCTTTCTGCATTTGTATTAGTGTTAGCCCTACCTTACCACTACCTCTGCATGGAGAACTATCAACTTTTTTATATTCTACTTCTTTTAGCTTTGCTTCACCCTTAAAGATCCACCTGTTTTTTTTAAACCCATGTCTGCAAACTTTTCCGTTTACACTCGTGGTTATCTCTCTAAAACAAATAGAACAATACTTTTTCATTTTTTAAATCTTTATTATATTATGACATATCTTTTTTGTCAAGTGATTTCTTTTTAAAAAGTGAAAGTGAGAAATGGATAAATTATATAAGTTGATTCTTTAATTCATCTAAACCCTGGATGCCGCCTTTTACAAACCAAGAAGCAATATCGGATCTTTGATGAACCACATTAAGTATGAAGTCAATTTTTTGTAGTTTTTCTTCAGGAGTTTTTGCATGCATAAGCTCTAATGTCCCATTAACGAGATTTCCTAAAGCATAATCAGAGATTCTCCAAGCTCCTTTATTATCTGTAGCCCAGTCTCCATAATCGTGTTCATCTGTTTCATTCATAGTCATTTCAGAATCTTGAAGAATATACTCTGGGTTTTGAGTGGTGTGACCCATCATAATTGTATTAGCATGAATTTTTCTTACATTTTCTATTATAATATCTTCAATAAGTTGAAGTCCTCTAACATCTCTAACAAATCCCATTCTCATATAATCTGCCCATATTTTTTTAACTCTAGGTAAAGAAATAAGTCTCCACGGTTGACGATCTCCAGGCTTTGATTCATTAAATTCTCTTACTTGATCCATCATTGTTTCATCATGTGCCTCATAATAATCATACATAGTATCTTCGTCCCATTGCCATCTATCTTCATTATTATTATTTTGTGCTTTTTTAAACCAATTCATTTTTACCTTTTGCTTATATTCTTTTGCTATATCTGGATTTTGTTCTGCAAAATCATTAAATATTTCTGGAGAAAGTTGTTTCCCTTCCTGAAGAGCTTCGTAAATGACTCTATTATAATTAGGTCTTGCAGCATTTTGATTTAATTTTGCTCCTACTAATTTACTTAACTGAGGTTCTATATAGGCATGCATAGACTCGCTGGATTTCCAATAGTATTTATTACCATCAGCATCTTGGGTAGATCTTAGGGCTGGAGTTGTTTTTGGATAATAAGGAAATTGTTCACGAAATTCGGCTGTCATTTGCCTCATATCTACTCCTGTAGGATTTTGAATTACTTCAACATCTCCACTCCCTACTCTAACATAAAAAATATCATGAGGTTTTAACGGGGGAAATGGCATAGATTTATATTGCTGCCTTGTCATTTGCCAAGGTTCTAAATTTTGTGCTTTTTTAAACCAGTTCATTTTTTACCTGTTGTTGATTTTTTATTTCTTGTGCTTTATTTTTTGCTGCTTCTATTCCTCCCTGTTCGTAAGATTTTAATACATCAAAACCTAATGACCCTCCAAACTGGTTAGCGATTTGCAAGGCCCTAGTATATTCATTTCCTTTTTGGAATTTAGGATCTTTGTTAAATTCACTAATTAAATCTTTTTGTATAATAAAACCTTCTTTAAAAGATTCTATCATTGCTTCTTCTTTTGTGTCGAAAGTAGAGTCTCCATAAAAACCTCTATCATCAAACCAACTTGCTTGCCATTTTCCTTGAGTTTTAGCACTTCTATTAACTATCGCTCCTCTTTTTCCATCTCGACTAGATAATTGAACAGACTGATCTCCTGTTTCTTGCGAAAGAGCTATAGCTTGTTGTTTTTCTTTTTCTGCTCTTTCTATAATTTTCTGTATCCTGTCGTTAGGAATTCTTGCTTTTTTATACCAATTCATATTCTTTTTCTTTTGGAGGAGATTCTGTTCCATACGTAGATTTAAAAATTAATAAAGCATCATAATAAGTTGGAAAATCTTTATGAACATATCCTTTTCCATTTTCATCAAAATAAGAAATTCTCCAAGGGCCTTCGTTGAGTCTTGTATTTTTTCCCAAAATAAAAAAGCTACCATCAGGGCCATATTTAATTTTACCCTCATTTATTTGTGCTTTTTTAAACCAATTCATTAATATTTTCCCATTAGATTATTTCCACCTTGCTCTTTGATTACATTAAAGCCGAATTTTTCATAAAATTTTGTCAAGTCTCCTAGCGACAATCCTTCAAATCCCATAGGTGAAGCATTCAGATAAATGTAATTAGTATTTCTTCTTGAAAGCTCTTTCATTGCTTCTTCCATTAAGGCAGTTCCATAACCTTGACCACGATTATTAGGATTTATTTCGATATGTTCTATCTTTGCTATAAAATCATCCTCATCAACTCCCACCTGTCCAAATTCTTCAGGACTCAAATCTTCTACGAACTCATATTTAGGAGAAGTCTCTGTTATAACGACACTTCCATAAGGAGAAGAGATAGTTACTCTATCCTCATCAGTATCATATGTAAATTGTGCTTTTTTATACCAATTCATAATTTATTAAAATCCATACAAAACTCTTTTAAACCAGTTTGAAGTCCATTTATATCTCATATCATCATTCTTATTATGATCTATAGATTGTTTAATGTTATAAAGACGTTCTATTTTTTTATAGGCTCTTTTTAAAAGATCTTTATTTGTAGACCATTCTTTTTTTTCTGGAGAAATAGATTTCTCTAATTTGTCTAATGCCTGTTTCTCTTCTATAATTTTATTATTAATAAATGGTAAAAATTCTTTACCATTTTCTCCTAAATCACCGATAGCACGTCCTAAACTATTAATATTAAGAGCAGTATACTTATCATAATATGTTTCTCTATTATCTTTCCATAGAGGTAGTAGTTGTTTATAAAATCTTTGAACAGTAGGAGTATCTGATTTTGTAGATGATAACGCATGAACCATATTTCCTAATATTTCATCATCATATTTTTGCATATCTTTATAAGGAGCAATTTGGTTATCTTCTTGTAAAAAATTCATACCAAAATTTACAAGTTTCTGAATAATAGGTTCAGGAATAGGTTTGAAAACTTCTTTCAAAGGAGAAAATAACCAATCTGTAAGAGCCAATGAGTAGAACATCCCAACAGAATCTTCAGCACTAACTTTGTCTCTAATGTCAGTAGCCCTGTCTCTTTCACCCATTCTCTTTTGAACTTCTTCGTTTATAAACATTTTAGGATTATCAAGAGAATCATCTATATATGAAGCCCACTGCTGTCTTTGAACCTCTTGCTTCTCTGGAGATAATTTTTTAAAAATACTTAACTGATCTTTGTCCGTCATATCAGACATTTCTTCATTAGTAAATAGCTCTGGGTATGTGTCTCGGAATCGCCTTCGGTTATTTTCATTTCGCACACTACTATGGAAAACCATATTTTTTACTTCTTCAATAATTTCGGGAGTATATGTTCCTTTAGGAGCTTTCAATATGGTTCTTATAGCATCGTTAGTCATTGCTGAACGATGATCAGTTTTATTTTCCTGTGTGAAAAATCTTTGTTCGAGCCAATCTCCTGTGTCCTCATCTCTATCCATCCATTCGGAATCGTTATTAAGCTCTTCCTTCATGAATTCTCTATCATCTTCTCCATATTTATTATCCTCTTCTAATTTCTCATTAAGATAGGCTTCCGCTTCTTCTTTTGTTTTAAATGTTTTAGATTTATCATCAATATATGAGAATGGAGTGTAGTAGTCACCTCCGTAACTATCATTATCAAACTCATTAAAATCTAAAAATAAATGATCATTTACTGACCATGTTGAATATTGAGCGTCTTCTCCCTCTCCTCTCAACCATTTAATGACATCTTCTATATTGCTTGGACCGATGACCATATTCTTATTAAAGGTGTCAGAGTACTCTCCTCCTTGCCTCTTATATGCCCCTGGACTAATGTCTCCCTGCTTCCCATTTATCCACGATTGAACTGATTCTTGAAATCCTTTTATCTCATTTCCATAAACAGACTCTTCTGGGAGTGCAACTGAGTTTCCTGACTTATTATCAAAACGCCTAATGTGTATTCTTGCTAAAGGATCTTTTATTTCTTGATCGTCAGCACGAATAAGGTATGCAACAAGACCTCCACTTTGAACTTCACAATATACATCTTTATGATAAATCCCAGGTTCCTCTCCTTCACTTCCTAAATTCATACAAGAAGTCCAATTTCTTCCAGTTGACATCTGAGCAACATCATGAGGATCTTGAGAGACGACAACCATAAATCCAGAATCTTGTTTTGATTTATGAGTCCTGTAAGACGAGTTGATAAAAGTTTCTATTAACTCATCATAATATTTATTGCTTCCTTCCAACGATTCTTGCATTTGATTTTGAAAAATCTGATATTTAACAGGATCTTGTTCCTGATTTATATTTTGATATTTATTTTGGATTTCTTTTAAAGCTCTTTGTTTTAAACCATTAAGAACTTTTCCTATTCTTAGGGTTCGATTACCAGAAACACAATATCCTTTTCTGTAGTCTGTTATTTGATATCCTTTTTCCGCTAATTCTGCTGCTACATACCTATCAACACCTTCTTCTTGTTGATCTCCTTCAGCATTAAAAGGAACATACGCTCTTCCTCTATCATTAAACCAATCTTTGAATGGGTACGGATTTGTTTTAGACATCTCTTGGATTTGGTTCTCTTGATCGTATGCTATTTTTTTAAACCAGTTCATTATTACCCCACAACTCTTGTTGGCTGGGTAGTTCTGAAAGCATCTGTTGTTTTTCTTCTTCTGTATGATCAAGATTTATTTTTTTATGCATTTTAGGATCGCTATATGGTTTTAATCTTTTCAACACCACTCCTCCAGGAAGTTTTTTTACATTTGCCATCCATCTAATTATCTCAGCTTCTTTTGAACTCATTCCATAATAAGTCATTTTCTTTCCATCTATAAATGCGTCTAATTCTGTATCTATCTCATCTGTATCATAAGATTGAAAATCTCCAATAGAAATATTAGGATGTTGTTGTGCTTGTTTGAACCAATTCATTATAACTTAACCTTATACATAGCTGCTGTCATTAATTTCTCTACTAGTAGTCGATCAAATCCTTGTTCTCTTAATTTTTCTCCATATTCTTTCATATCATTAAATCTATGTTGTTTTGCCATAGCTTTCATGATTTTTAATTCTTCTCTATTAGCTACTTCCCAGTCATTTATTAATTCATCTCCTGATTGTTGATTAAAAGAATCACCTTGTGGCTGATTGTATAGTCCTCTACCTGCTTTTTTATACCAGTTCATTATATTTTTTTCTCCCAGTTAGAAACATTTTGACTCCAATTTCTATT
>Ga0307928_10003437_pt1 | contig 12074 bp, 2 predicted proteins | sample AceLakmetagen232_FD_201815 | JGI IMG/M metagenome (GOLD analysis project Ga0307928, IMG submission 201815) | Saline water microbial communities from Ace Lake, Antarctica - #232 | ecosystem: Environmental > Aquatic > Non-marine Saline and Alkaline > Saline | place: Antarctica: Ace Lake... | reverse complement strand
TACGAAAATTTCCGATGCTGATTTTGCAAATGCAACGACACGTGCAAGTATCAAAAATTCTTTGTCTGGAATCGGAGCAGATGGAATTGGAGTTATTACCGAGAATACAGACATTCAGCCGATAACTGCACCAGCGCAGGGTGGTAACGCAGACTTCCAAGGTTGGATAAATTACATTGACCAAGTATATACATTACTTATTCTTGGACAGTTGGCAAGTTCATCCGATGCAACAGGAATGAGTAACGGACAAATGCAGGAAAATGTTCGCCGTGATATACTTGTTGCTGATGTAAAAAATATGAGTGCTACAATAAATCCTCAGATTCTTAAGCCACTGGAATATTATAAATTTCAAACACACGAACTTCAATTTAAAATGGACTATGAATTAGCAGAAAACTTGGTTGAGCATTCTACAATAATTGCCAATTTAAAAACTGCTGGATATGTTGCCACAGATGAATACGTTGAAGAAAAATTTAATATTCCGTTAGTTAAAAAGAAAATTGCCAAGACGCCACCAACCGGAACGCCAGCACCAATACCAGAAGTACCAATAGGCGAAGAAGTGCCAATTCCAGTACCAACAGCAGAAGCAATTTCGGAAGTTCCGGTTCCAGCGCCAGTACCACCGGCTGAGTTTTCGGATACCTCAAAAAAAAAAGTTTTAGCGTTAGTCGATTCAACTGATTTTAATACAATTCAAGAAGAAGTTTCTGTACAAGTCGGGTTATCTCCTAAACTGAAAAGTATTTTATATGCTACTACTTATGCCGAAGTTGCTGAAAAAACTTCCGCTTTAACCGGACAAAAACAGACTACTGGAAAATCAGAACTTACCGATGAAGAATTATCCGAAGCGCAAAATTACGTTGCCGAACTCCAGTTAAAACTTGTAGAGGAAAGCAAGGATGATATTGCCGAAGAACCAGTTGCAGTTACAATAACCGAATCAGTTGTTGACGAGCCTTCCGAGCTACAGGTTGTCGAACCAGAAGTTGAACCAACTGAATTAGTTTCAGAAGACTATGGGAATCGTGTTGCGCCGGTAAGAAAAGAAGTTTATGAAAAACAAGAGCAATTTAAAAATGATGTTGACAGGGCAATTAGTGAAATTGAAAACATAAAAAAACGTGATGGAATGGAATTGCTTTTCGAGCCGGAAAAACATAAAGAGATGAAGCAACAGGTTATTGATGATATTGACAACCCAATAGTAAAAAAGATTGTCCTTTATAAACTCAATTCATCACAGGCAATCAAGCAACTTTATAGGAAGGTGCTTGAATCTGCAATGTTCGGCATAGACAAAGAAGAAAATATAAAAAGTCGATTTGAAAATGCTTGGAAGGAGTTACCACCAGAATTTAAAGACGTAGCAGACAAGGAAGCGGTTGAAGACCAATTTTTCAAAATGCGTGAAGATGCGGTCAAGTCAGTAGAGCTAAGCAAGAAACGTGCGAAGGATGGTCGTCTTGTTTTTGAGGGAAAACCAATTGATTATACTGACGAAGAACTTGCACGTGGGAGAATTGATTTACAGGAGTTGGGCGACATCAACAAAGAAGATATAATGGCAAGGGGTGCAAACACTACAAAGGCAACATTTGACAACCTTTGGCTAATGGCGCAAAATATACAACAGTCTGGAATTGAAGCCTCCGAATCATTGTATCAAAGTTTTGCATCTTTTGTTGGCATGGCAGATGATTTGCTTGACGTTGAAAGAGAAGATGGTTATCGGGAATGGGGGGAAAATTTAAGGAAGTATAATCAGGAAGCACTTGTAGAAGACAAAATTAAAAGCTTTGGGGTAGTGGATGGTACGCTCAATTCAATAGTTGGGGTTATTCCGGGTATTACAGTTGGGGTTGGAACCAGTGGTTTGTCTTGGGTAGCGCAAGGTTCTGGGGATATATATCAAGGAATGAAAGATGCCGGAGTTGATAAAAGACTTGCAATCCCGTTGGCACTAGGTGGTGGAATACTTTATGCATGGATAGAAAAATTACAGGTTAATAGTTTTGCGCCGGGGTTTCTTAAAGCGTGGGGTATTAAAACGCTTGGTTCAAAGGTCGTTAAAAAAACAAGTGAAAAAGGGTTGTTGCGACTTCTTAAAAACAGTTTAAAGAAAGGCACAAATAAGGCAATAGGTGGCGGTGTTAAAAAGTTTTCAAAATTATTAGGCCCAGCCAATGCGAAAATATTGAAAAAGTATGGTGGAAAATTATTAAGAGAAATGCCTGAAGCTATAGAAAAAGTTGGAAACTTAATATATAGAGGCACTGAGAATTCCCTGCAAGAAGGAGTGCAAAGAGTTATAACTGACGGAACTCAAGGCGCTGGAAAGAAATTGAACGATGTAGTATTTGATACCGAAATTGGCAAGAACGTTGATGCCATGAAAATATTGAAAAACGGCTATCAGGAATTCAAGGACGTTCTTCCAACAATGTTTGGCATGAGTTTCTTTGGCGGTCTTTTAAAAGCCGGCGGACTTGCTCTTAAAGCCAAGGCACAAGATAAGCTCACCGAAAAACAAATACTTGATGACAAAATTGTTGATGCAACAATAGCTCGTATTGGTTCAAGTGATGCCATGATAGCAAAGATGGCCGAGAGAAAGGCGAGTGAGCTTTCCGATAAGGATGAGCTAACCGCAGACGAACAAGCGGAACTTGAAAATGCTCAGAAAATAATGAAGCACTATGCCGGAATAGAATTCAAGGCAGACGAAAAGATTATTTTTGATGCAATTGATGTTATGGCAAAAGACGAGGAAGCTGGAGATAAGTTAAAGGGAAAGGTTAAAATTGTTGAAAGTGATATTGATATTCCAAAGGGGATAAGAAGGCAAGCCAAAGTTGGAACAAAGATAGCCGGTGTTTATGATACGAAAACCGGTGATGTTTATTTGGTTTCTGGAAACATTAAAGACACAAAATCGATATATGGAATATGGAAATCACGTGAGCAAATTCTGATGGAAAAATATCTCCATGAGGTAATCGGACATAAGGGGATATTAGAATCGTTTAGCGAAAAAGAACTCGGCCCGATTTTTGATAACATTGCCGAAACACAGAAGGATAGAATTATCGAAGCAAAGATTGCTGAACGCTGGGGATTCGACATGGAAGACAAGCAACAGGCACGTTATGCAGTAGAGGAATACATTGCCGAGGTTGCCAGAAAAAATCCAGAGTCAACAGTGCTTCAACAATTTATCGGATACATTAAAGAATTGCTTAGAGAAATAAATGTGAATCTTGATTTTACAGACACCGATATTTTAAGAATGCTTGAGAAGTCACGAACACAGATAACCGATTCGCAAAAAGCGAAACAGATTGAACAACAGAAAGCCGGTAAAGAAGTTACGATTGAGTCTGAAGAAGTTGTTGAAGGAGAAGAACCGGTTGTTACGAAGCCAGTCGAAGTACCAAAGTTTGCAGTTGCATACCATGGCACACCTAACGTCTGGGAAGTCGAAGAAGGATTTCCGAATGGAAGACCACGACTTGACAAGATTGGAACGGGAGAGGGTGTACAGGCTTACGGTTGGGGATGGTATGGTGCGCAGAAAAAAGATGTAGCAAAAACTTATCAACCACGCAATCAAGATGCCGAAGAAGAATTAATGGCGATATACCAAAAGGCGCAAGCAAGTGAAAATTTTAACCTTCTTGAACTTGCTGAACAGGCTTTGTTACACGAGGACGCTTCTGATATTCGTGAAATGTATACTTTGGAAAATGGATACGGGCAAGAAATGGTTGACGATGCAGAAGAATTTGCAACTACCTTGGAAGGCATTGACCAAACCGAAAGCGGATTTTACAAACTTGATATTCCAGATGAAATTATTCCAACGCTGCTAGATTGGGATAGTCCGGTTGACGAGCCGTTTACAAGTAAGATAGTTGAGCAGGCGAAAAAAGAAGAATGGACTGACGAAGACTTGAGTGACTTGGATGATGCACTTGGATTGTCCGAGGGATACTTAGGCGATGCCGGAACCGGAGCGAATATTTATAGTTATCTAGGCGATGCTCTTGGTTCAGCCAAGGATGCTTCAGAGTTTCTTTCACGTGCCGGAATCCCCGGAAATAAATATCTTGACGGACAAAGCCGTGGAGAAGACAATGGTACATCTAACTATGTGATATGGAATCAAGATGCACTTGACCAAATTACATTGCTGGAAAACAATGGCACGAAGGTTGGAATTAAACAAGTTAAAGAAGTTCCACGCTTTGCAGTTGCCGAAGATATTGATGTTTCAAAAATGGACAGAAACGAAGCGTTCAAAATCATGGCAAACGCACAAAGACAAGGAGATGCGGAACAACTTGGTGCAAGGTCACATATATATGAACCGTTGTCTAGTGGTCTATATGGGAATAGTGTTGAGCATGTTGGGGATTTAACTCACAGGCTTGGAGAAGACTTCACTCTTTACGGAGGTAGTAATGCAAAGCAAAAGGTAAGAACACAACTTCGAGATTTAACAAATGAATATGGATACGAAAGAGAGATTACCGAGAATGCGATTGCAACTGCAAAGAGTTTGGATTTAGATATAACTGATAAAGAAGCAGTTCAAAGGGTAAAAGATTTTGGTAAAAAATATGCCGATGCTCATAGGCGAATACCTGTATTTAATGAATTGCAATGGAATGCAAGGGAATCTGCAATTGCTTTAGGAGAATGGAGATTTGACGATGCGGTAAAAAATCTTCAATTTATACAGGATACGGTTGATGATGGAACATTTGAAGAAAAGTCTGGGGAGTTTAATAATAAACTTTATGAATCTGAAAAAGGATTACCACGCTTTGCGGTCGCCGAAGAAGAAGTCGAACCAACTGTAGACATTGAAACCGGTGAACCCGCGGTTGGCGAAGAAATAAGGAATTTTACTAATACATACGAAAAACAAAAAGATATGTGGATTGGAAACAAAGATGTTCGTATTACTTTAGAAATTCCAGCTGAAAAAAGAAAGCTTCAAAAAAGAATTTTAGAAATAAGCGGAACAAATAAATATGGTAAAAAGGCACAAAATTTGGACATGGCAATTCAATTATATATTGATAATAAAAATAATCCAGAGCAAGTTAAAGAATTTTATTCAACACTTACAGATGAACAAAAACAGTTGGTTGATTTGTCAAACAATTTACCGGAAGATGTAAAAAATATTGCAGATGATATTGCCAAATCATATAACGATATGAAGATTGAAGCGCTGGATAATGAAGTAATAAGAAATACTTTAGATAATTACGCCAGCCGTATTTGGAATCTGGAAGATAAAGAGACTGCGGAAAATCTACGAAAATTTGGAACATCAACAAGACATGCTAAAAAACGTGTACTTGATACAATTGTTGAAGGCTGGTCTAAGGGAATGGATTTGAAAGTTAAAGGTGCAACAAACAATCTTGCAATTTATAAAGAAGAACTTGCAAAAACAATTGAAGATAAAAAGTTTATTAATGCATTGCAGGGATTAAAAGATGTTGACGGAAATCCATTATTAACATCTCAACAATTATCTGGTTATATAAAAATTGAGCATCCAAATTTTAAATCATGGAAGCATTCTGGAAAAGCTGAACCCGGAAAAGTTTATGGTAAGAATGCGTTTGTTGATGAGAATGGAAATTTATTTTTGAAACAAGAATTATATGCACCTAAAAAAGAAGCTAAAAATTTGAATAATATTTTGGGAATATCAACACTTAAAGGACTCCCAGTCCTTGATTTTGTTACAAAATATAATGCGATTGTTAAAGCATGGATATTGCAGACATCATTATTCCATCATTTTGCTTTTGCTCGGTCATATTATTTAGGAACAAATAGAAAATATTTTAAAGAAATGAATATTATTGATGCGGTAAATATTGGAAATGCAATGATTGATGACCTTGACCCAATAATAGTTCAAGCTGTTAGAAATGGTTTAACATTAGGTAGAAAACAAGATTGGAATGAAGAGCTATTAAAAGAAAAAACTGCTATTGGAAACACGTTAGACAAATGGACGGTATCTAAAAAAGTTAAAGATAAGATATTAAAATTACGTGAAGACCAAGCAAATTTCTTATTTGGTGTGGTTGGTTCAGGATTAAAAGCAAAAGCGTATGCTATTGAATTTAGAAATCAAATTAAAAAACATCCAAGCGAAAATTTAGATATTATTTCTAAAAGAACTGCAAGATTAATTAATGATGATTTTGGTGGTTTGCATTTAGAAAGAATGGGAAGAAACCCAACTATTCAGCATATATTTAGATTATTAACACTGGCTCCAGATTGGACAGAATCTAATTTAAGAACGATGGTAAAAACAATTGCCACTGGTAATAAAGCCGAAACAAGCATGTATCGTAATTTTTGGGCTGGTGCGCTTGCAAAAGGAACAGTGGCGACAGTTTTAGCTAATATGGTAATGGCGGCTTTTGATGAAGATGATGATGAAGCTAAAGGGACACTTGAAAGATTTGTAAGAAATTATCGCATTGCTGGCAAGGAAGGAAAGTATAGATGGATGGATGTAGATATTACACCTATCTATAAAGCATTTGGTGGTAAGGGCAAGGACAGATATTATTTTTCTATTTTAGGACATTTTAAAGACCCATTTAAACTTTTCTTACGTAATGATAAAGCGAAAAAAGACCAGATAACAAGTACGATCAATCTAGGAAATACCCGTGCAATGAAACATAAATCAAGTGTCATTGGAAAAATGTTTTTAGATGCTATAACAGGGAAAGATTATGCTGATAGAAGATTTACAACGCATAAAGAACTTTTAGGAATTGATAAAGAAAAGGGTGTATATAAAAGAAGCAAAAAAGGTAAATATAAAAAAGACGACCCAAAATGGGGAAAACTAAAAGGCCAAACTGTTACTTGGGATTATACAAATAATGGAGGAATTGAAGCTGAACAGCTTCCATCATATATTATTAATCAGGCAAAAGGTACTCAACCTGTATTTTTACAGCAGTTGATGGGATATATTGCTGGAGAGCAAAGTGGGTTTAGCACAATTGGTAATGCATTAGGATTAGGAATTTCAAGAACTTATGGTAGAGATAAAAAAACAAAAAAGAAAAAAAGATATACGCTTGCTGAACTTAAAGAAATAGAAAAAAAGTTTGCTGAATTTGAAGAAATAGAAAAAAAGTTTGTTGATAAAGATATAGGTAAAAAACAAAAAGAGGGAAAAAACATGACTGAATTTACAGACAAAAAATTAATAACTTCTTTGTCAAAACTTTTGAATATCAAATCATTTGTTGATGAAAAAATTATTGAAGTCGATGAAGAAATTACAGTAAAACCAATTGAAGAAAAGGCAAGTCCAGCACTTCGGAAAATGGGTAAAAAATTGCTTAAAACAAAAGATGTATTCGATAAAACAAAACAGGAATACAATAAACAGAAAGATGCAATTGCGCCTCATGTTAAGAATAGACCGTTGAAATTGAAAGAAGGCACGATAGTTTATGTTGAGGGCGGTGTAACGAAAACTCTTAATAAAAAGAAGGTCAAAGCATTTTTAATGGAGCGATTGAAGATTTCCAATGTTGCCGCCGAGAAAATTATTGATAGTGGAACAAGTAAAAAATATATCAATGATTACATTAAAATTGTATCAAATAAGAAAATATCGAAACCAGTTGTTGATAAAGTAGAGTCACTTGGAAATGAAGAAGAATTAGAAAGAATTGAACGAGTTGAAGTAACTGAGGAATAGAAAAATGACTAATGAATTTGAATCAAGATTAGAGAAAAATCTAAAAAAAATAAACGAAGATTTTAAAAAAGCAAAAAAAGGTTATTTAGATTTTATTTCTAAAAGAGAGTATACTGCATTTTTTAATGAAAGTAATAAGTTACAAGATGAGTATCGTAAACTTGTTTATGAAGAAGATAAAACAATGTGGACGAATGAAGATAGAAAAATTATAAAAAGAATTAAAGAATTAAGAAAAACACGAAAAGATTTAGAAGATATAAAAGATGCATTGAAATCTGATTATAATACACTGAGAAAAAAATCGTTATTAGAAAAAGTTAAAGAAGAAAAAAAAGTTAAAGTACCTAAAGAAGCTTCTGCGATTGCAACAGCAAAATATAAAAAAGAACAAGAAATTAAAAAAGTTGAATCGCTTAAAAATGATATTGACAGAGTTAAATATGGTAAAGAAATTGTTGAAGATGATAGTGGAAATGAAGTCACTATTAAAATCACACGTTCAAGGGCAAAAGAAATATATCACAAAAAATATCCAAATATTCCATTTTCTTTAATTAATCCTTTATTTGACAATATAGATGATGTTGTTTATGATAAAAATAAAGATAGGATTGCCGAGATAATTAAAGCAAGAAGTGAAACTATTTCAAAAATAAAAGATAAGTTTAAAGACATAATGGAAAATCCATCTAGCTTAAGATTGAAAAAGATGATAGGTAAGATAGAAAAAGGTGAAAATGCATCAAAGGTTCTTCAGGAAGAAAAGATTAAAGCAAAAGATTATATAAAGAAACGTGATAATCGTGAAAAGGATGAAGAACAATCTGATAAAAAAGCGATTCCAGAACTTGAAAAAATGTTAAAGATAGAATTTCCAGAATTAGAAGATAAGGTCAGGGGAACAGTTGCCGTTGATTTAGTTCAGAGACAGCGAAGAAAAGTTAACGAGCAAAATAAAAAGAGACGGGTTGAAATAAAAAGAGTCAAGAAAGAAATTGACAAATTAAGAGCGAGGTCTTACAGTGCAACAAATGAACAAATTAAAATAATTAATGAACAAATTAAAAAGCTAAAAAAAAGAGATATTACAAAACGTGCAGTAATGCCTGATTCCAATAAAAGGGCAGAGGAAAATCTTAGTTATATAAGACGGAAGTCCAAGCAAAAGAAACTTGAAGGTCTTGTTGGTAAGAAAAAAGCAAAAGAACTTTCCAGAGGTGAAATAACTGGTGGCAGAATTGACACTGAGGATGAAGAAGGAAAGGTAGTCAGGGGTGATACAGTTGAAGGAACAAGCATTGAGGGTCTTGCAAGTAAGGGGGATGTTCAAACGGGGCGTGATGATTTGATTGAACGACTTGCAGAAACACGTCTTAAGCAAGATGCAAACAAAGAGAAATTCAAAGAGGTAGCGCAAGGTAAAAAAACTACAGATGAAATATATCAGGAGCTTAATAAATTCAGACTATTAGAAATTGAAGACAAAACACCACTGCAACAATTTAGCCCAAAGGCGGTACAGGTAGCACGTAATAAAAAACAAAAAGAATTTAACAAGGCCGTTGCAGGATTGACTGGTCCGGAAAAAGCAAGTCTTAAACGTTATGTCAATTCTAAAGATATAACATTTAAACAAGCATTGGCTATTGCAAATAATATAAAAACTTCTGAGATATATGCAAAGGAAAAAGGTTTTAGTCCTACTGAATCCAAAGAGGTTAGAGAGATGGTTTGGGGTGGAAGGAAACCGCTTGATGCAAGAGATGAAATAATTGCCAAGAGGGAGTCGCCCAAGGAGCAGGAAAAGGTTGCTGTGAATAATGACAAACAGGAAATTCCAGACAAGAAAGTTGCTATTAAAAAACAAAAGAGTCCAGATGGTAGTATTAAAGTAAAACTTTTGTCTATCATAAAAAATCCTGAATACGGGTTTAATAAAAAAGAAAAAATTGATTTGGTTAAATTAGTAAAAACAGCCGGATATGAAAAAACTCTTGCTATTGCTAAAAAAATGGCGAGGGAAAATATTGCTGGAAATACTAGAGAAGTTGGCAAAGGTGCTGTCTTAGCAACCGGTCTTAGACAAGATAAGATGAGAGAAGCTACGGCTTCAAGAGAAAAGAAAATGGATATTGCGGCTGACCTTGAAAATATAAAATATGAGATCGCTAAATATAAACTTCCAAATGATATAAATAATGAAGTGCTGGCTGGAATCAAGAGTGGTAATCTGAGTTATGCTCAGGCTCAAGCTAGGTATGCCAGCAAAAAAGAATCTTATGAAGAATTTAAAAACAATATCGTTCCAAGATATTTTGCAAAAGGAACTCCGCAATATGCACAAATTATAAATGCATTGCAAACGTCTTATACTGGCGCTCAGAATTTATTTAAGAACCTTCATTCACAATTAAAAAATAAAACAAAAAATAAATTGGCAACAGGACAGTAATCAAAGGAGAATACCATGTCACAAAAAATAGAAATCCAATATGACCCGAAAGATGAATTCAGGGCAATGAGCATAACTACAACTAAGGGTGAAACATTTCCAGCATTTACGGAAGCCTTTATTTTAGCAAATGATACGGTTGCATTAAGAAAAATGACCGAAGCATTTAAAAATAAATTTTTGAAGTCAGGTCATATCCTTGGAAATTTATATAAAAATGCAGTAAGAGAAAAAAAGATTCGTGAGGTCAAAGCTGAAATTGTAAGACAGCAAGATTTGAAGCGAGCCAATGCGATAAGAAATGCGGAAGAAATTATTATTGTCAAAAACCAAGAACAAAGTGGTGATGTAAACGATGTGTCTAGAAGACAAATTGCTACAGGATTGAATGACATAACACTGGTAAATTCACTCACAGACGTTCTTGGATTGACAAACACTAAGGCGCTTATTGGATTAAGTAAGTCAGCTGGTGGACAATACCTCAGACAAAATCCAGCAGGGATTGTAGGCACTCAGCAAATTACAGACGTAACTTCTAGTGGTAGAAGATTATCAGGAAATGCTAGTGATAATGCGCAATTGGTATATGAAGCCGCAAAAAATAAAGGATTTGGAGAAAGGCAAGCATTAATATTTAAAAGGGACGTTCTTAGTAATCCTACAGAATATACTGGAATAATGACTATGATTGAAAATGCACCTTTTGGTGGTGGTAGGCGAAGACAGGTATTGCAAGGATAAGTTTACATGCTAATAAATATTAGTTTTATTTTACAAAAAAACTTGACAAATTGGGAATATGTGTATTATTATTAAAATAAATAAAGATTAAAAAAGACAGAGCCTTTTAGCTGGCAAGTTAATTGGTTAAGCGAATGTTTTGAAAGAAACGGGCAGATGAGTGCTCATCCACTTATCGGCCCGTTTCTTTTTTTGTCTTAAATAAGGAATAATAAAATGGAAATAAATGAAACTTTTTTAGCGTTCGCAGATATAATGCCAATAGACTTGGTTGAAGTTGAAGAAGGTGTGGAACGCCAAGCTCCGTCAGAAATACTTGTATTACCGTTTGGAACTATCAAATACACACAAGATGGTGAAGATGGAGAATTTCTCTTTGACGAAGCAGATGCCGATAACATAATTGGCGATTTTGAAAAACGCAAAAAAGATTTACTTATTGATTATGAACATGCTAATTTGATTAAGGGTGGTGAAGCACCGGCTGGAGGCTGGGGAGAATGTCTTATAAAAACAAAAGACGGCTTGGTTGCCAGAGTTAAAAATTGGACAAATAAAGCACGTAAATATTTAGAAAATGGTGAGTATCGTTATCATTCTCCTGTAATTCAATTTAGTAAAGAAACCGAACGTCCGATAGTGCTTCAATCTCTTGGAATGACAAATCATCCGGCAATACATGGAAGTGTTGCCTTGGTTCCAGCTACAGATATAATGCCCATTGATGATAAATCTAGTGACGAAACTGTTCACGAATATGAAAATATTGTATCAAACATTAAAAAATCTATTGATGAAATGTCAGACCAATCGAATTTAAAGCAAATTGCATTAAGTGATAATGTTGAATTGCAAGAATTAAAGGATGATTTGGAGAAGGAATTAAGTAGCTACAGTAAATTTTCAAAAGAAAAAGGAGGACGTATTGAGAAAAGTTTCCATAAATTTACTGATAATCTGTTTTTATCAGACTTAACAAAAAAGGAACACGAATTAAAAAAGGATAATCTAAAACAAAAGGATGCCATTATGGAAAAAGAACTAAAAGAACTGTTAGGCTTGAACGACACGGACGAAAAAACTGTTGCTCTGGCT
>Ga0307928_10003436_pt1 | contig 12076 bp, 18 predicted proteins | sample AceLakmetagen232_FD_201815 | JGI IMG/M metagenome (GOLD analysis project Ga0307928, IMG submission 201815) | Saline water microbial communities from Ace Lake, Antarctica - #232 | ecosystem: Environmental > Aquatic > Non-marine Saline and Alkaline > Saline | place: Antarctica: Ace Lake... | reverse complement strand
ATTGACAACGGAATGGCATTATTAGATTTTAAAGAAAGAAAATCAAAAGCAGAAGTTATGACATTAGCTAAATCTTATATGAGGTCACACTAATGGCAATAAAAAAAATAGGAAGATACCAAGTATTCGGTTCTAATGGACATTATATTGTAAGTCGTTGGGATGGATATGAATACAGTGTAATGAACGGTGTTCCATCATATACAACAATGGGTGGTGGCATGAGAAAAGCAACAGCACTTCATAAAAAAGATATAAGGGATGGTATTAGAGTAAATATTTAATATGGCATACAAAACAAAGAGTGCATCAAAAGTATTGAAACTAATGGATAAAGATTATAGCTACGGAGAAGCGTTAAGAAAAGTAATGAAAGAAGATAAAATTTCAAGATATAAATTGGAGAAGCAATTAGAACCTTTTATTTAAGATGGCAAGACAAGATTGGAAAGTAATACAAAGAGGAGTTGAATTAAGCCCAACATATCATAATAAAAAAAGAAGTATATTAATAGCAATAGGGCATAAACAATTAGGATCATTCGACAATTTTAAAGTAGAAAGATTCCCATTTATTACACAATACGATGGCGGAAGTGCAAATTACGAAAAATGGTTTTCTACTAAACCACAGGCGATGAGTTATTTAAAAGAATATATGAGAAAATATTAAAATGGTAACAAAAACATATAAATCCCCAATAGCATTAACAGAAGACACTTGGAAGTATTCAAACAAAGAACAAAAATTAAAATTATTAGAAGCAATAGGAAGTGATAAATCTTGGGCAGAAACAAAAACAATACAAGAGATGGTAAAACGTGGTGGTGGATTTACTGCGAGAGCATTAAAAAATTTAAGTCAAGAGCAACTAAGAAGATCAGGTGGGTCGATAACAATTAATTGGAGATAATAAAATGTCCAAGATAATAATTCTAAAAGGCGGAGTGCCAGATAATAATTTTAATATACAAAAATGGACAGCAGAAAACAGAGGTAACGAAACAAACCAATACAATCCAAGATATAAAGAAATATCATTATTAGAAACTCAAAACCCGTTAAATAATATAGGACAAGCAAAAAGGGTAATAAGAGAATGGTATGATAAAAGAGAAATATATTTAAAATTCAAAAAACAAGGAAGAATTCTTAGCGGTGTTCAAGGACAGTTAATAGAAAAAGAGATTATTGATTAACCTTCTCCCATAGTTCTTCACTAATAATAGGATCATAACTACCCTTATACTTTATTTCATCAATACGAACAACAATACCAGCAGAATCCTTAATTTTCTTATTATAAGTAATAATACCAGAGTAAACCCCTTTCTTAAAATTCTTTAATATCCTATAGTATTTTGTCTTGAGTATCTTATTATCTTTGATTGTAGCCTTGTAAGAACGCTTATTTAGGTAGTCTGATACGACAGCTAATACTATTTTACCATCTTTTTTAACAATAGACCAATTCTTTTCTTTATTATACTTATAACCAAATGGGGCAGGGATACATGGAAGATTTTTAGATATTTTTAATTCTTCACTTATTTTAGCATAATTCTTTCCATCATAAATAGCCTGTTCATCAACAACTCCAATAATACGATCACCTATATCAGAGTAATCAAGAAACCCATGTTTCATTATAGAAAATACTTTAACACCATTCACTTCAAGATTTTGTAATGTTTCCTTAGCAAAACTAGAATTTCTAGCAAATCGCTTAGAATCTTTAACGCCAATCCTAACATCAGCATCAGGATTATCTTTTTTAAATTCAATAGATTTTTTTATTTGGACACTTAAACCTCTCCTGTTTGTATCACCACCACTAATATCCTTATCTTCTTCAATAGAAACAAGATTCCAACTATTTAATTTACAAGTATGAATATGTAGGTCGTTCTGATTATTTATAGAGGTTTCAGTACCAAGTTTATCATCTGGAGATTTACGAGAATAACCAAAATAGTAGACGTTTTCATTATTTATTCTATCATCTACCATACCCCCTATAAGAATAAAATACTATTTAAACTTACCCCTTATAAAACCATGAGTATCTAGACAACCTATAATTCCTAACCATGTGACCTATATTACCGTGCCTAGTTTCTTTCACAACTACTTTACAAATCTTCACCCATTTAACGTGCTTCTTAGTTTTGGCATTAGACAATCCCATAACATAATAAGTTCCATTTGGCATATTCTCTGCAACCATTTGCTCCATCTTAACTTTAGTATCAATCTCGGTAATAGGCATATCTATCCTAAGTCTCATATCAGCAGGACAAACAAATGGTGAAGCGTAAGGTCTAAGATATTTCTTCCAACGCATTCTACCATCTTTACTCATTGCTACATATTTCCATAGCCATAATTTAAGATGTGTTTTATTACCCCTTCTTCTTGCATATACGATCTGTCTTTTGCTCTTAACTGGCTTACCTCTATATAACTTTCTACGCTTTCCTTTGTCGCTTCTCCCAGACCTCTGCTTTGTATCTAAAGCACCTAATGTTCTACTCATTTTGGTTAATTTTGTTATTACTATCCACACAGCATGAATACAATAAGTTTTTAGTTAAATTCTTATCGACGGTATAACCGTATTTTCCCATAGGAGTAAACTTTTTAGACAGATAGGGTGTAACCATTATCATATCCGCCCCCTTGAGAACCAAGATTGACACATATCAAATATAGGATTTGCCGACGCTATATACATAATAGATATGGGAATACGATTAGCAATTCTATTCTTTTTTTCCCAGAGCCGACAACTCTTATCCATTACCATTGTCCATGATTTAAGCTATTATTTATTAAAATACCCATCCTATTAGGAATTAAAAAGGATTTAGAATTTTTATATTTATGGGTATCCAAAAAAAATGGACATAGGGGAGAACTAATTTTTTACTCTTCATTAACCATATCAACTTCTTCAGGCATCACACCATCACCAACCATATAACCAAGCAATTCTTTATCTAAATCTTCCATCTCACTTTCCTTTTTAACATATTGATCGTAATATTTCTTAGTTGTAACATGAGTAAGTTCAAATTTCTCACCAATCTTTCGCCAAGACCTTTCAGCCTTACTCAAACTATCATCGTTCTTCATTTCATAAATTAATTTCATCTTTAAACTTTTATCTTTATCAATAAGTAATTTTTTAGGTTCAACTTCTTCAGTCTTATTCTTCTTAGCTTTTTTATTTTGCTTTTCTTCATATTCAGATTGTTCTTCTTTTCTAATCAACTCACTAATAATTTTCTCCTCATCTTTCAATTCATTTCTCATAAAATTAACAATATCACTATATCTTTTTTCTTTATTAGGATAAAAACGGTGATACATTTCAATCCAATTATATTGAGGTTCTTTGTGCATATGTCTAGGCAAGAAAAATCTCATCAAACCAAAATCTTCTTCACCAGCTTTCAAGTAAGTATTGTGTTTCATATTTTGCAACTGTTCTCTAATCTCTCTTTTATAATTCATCGCTTTACAAACAACTTCTCCATCCTTTGTACTCAACGCACCAAAATAAGTTATTGTAGCAGACCCTTTAATTTTATCATCCAAATCAAACCAAACCTGACTATCTAAAACAGAACTAATCCCTCTCCCCTGACTTCTAATAGTACTAAGTGCATCTGTTATAGCTTGAGATAAATAAAGTTTATATCCTTGTGGGTTTCTAGGACAAAGAATTCTAACTTCAGGAATAACAATTAAAAGCTGTTTTTTTGCATAATGTCTATTACGAATTATCTGTTCTAATAAACTAAGAACCATAAATTCTCTAATTTTATTATCCTTAACCCACATAGAAAGAAAGACATGATAATTTTCACTATCTGTTAAAATATCCTTCCAATCAAGTTTAAACTCACAAGTATTCTTTCTAAGAAAATAATTAACATTTCTAAAAGGATGGAGTAGATTGGAAATTTCAGTAACAGATTTAGCAGTACCACTAGTAACTTTTAATCCAGTTTTAGGATCACGAACAACCCTAGACTTCTTTTTTTTAATCTCGGTAACTTTCTCAACTTCAAGAAGAAAATCAATAAGCCCTTTATTATTTTCTAAATTTTCAGCAGTCCTAAGTAAAATTCTAATTGATTCAGAATCTTGAGATTTTTCAGCCAAAATAGACCATTCCTCACGACCAAGTTCTTTAATAGGTAAAGTAAAAAAGTTAATTTCAGGTAAATACGATTTAGGAATTTGGAAACAGAACGGATGATATAATTTACAAGAATGTTTTTTTGGCTTTGCACCATCAGATTTAAGTTGAAATGTATGATAGGGTTCAACAGGTTCATACTGTACAAATGAAAATTCAGATTCTCCTTTTGGGTCAGCTATACAAAGAACAACTCCCCCAGTCGCTTCCTTCCACTTTTCTATAAACTGTTCAACAGCAAGACCTTTTCCATGCCCAGAATTATGAGTTAATATATCATTACAAAATAAATTATGATTTTTATGAACTATAAAATCAGAAGTAGGATTCATACCAATATGTTCTATGGATATTATTTTATCTAGTTTCATGTAAATTTAGGCAGGATACCCGAGTCTTTAGACTTGGGAGGAATGACGTGCTTGGTTGCACAAGTCTTAACTGCTTTCTCCAAATTTAATTCTTCAATTCTTTTTTTGGCTATATTGCAATATTCTTTTGAACAATCAATACCAAAATAATCTCTGTTATTTAATTTAGCCATCTTACAAGTAGTTCCACTTCCACACATTGGGTCTAAAACCAAGTCACCCTCATTACTCCAAGATAGTATATGGTCTTCTGCTAGTTTTTCAGGAAATGTTGCAGGGTGTTTTGTACCAGACTTACCAACATTAGGAATATCCCATATATTAAACCTTTGACCATATTCAGCTATTGGTTTACCAAGCGATGATAAAGGTTTCATACTTCCATCTTTTTGTCTTGAATGACTGTGTTTCTTTTCCCCAAAGGTCCTATTTTTTCTATCTTTTATTGGGTTAAATGTTTTTGGTTTTCCTTTAGATAAGATAAACATATATTCAAATACTGGAGCATATCTTGTTTTAAGAGAGCCTACAGCAGTAAATGTTCCTTTGTTCCATACCATAGTATCGTGTAAATTAAAACCAATTTCTTTAAAATATAATGCTTGTTTGAAACTTGTTCCAGATTCACTTCCTTTTATTGTAGCATCTCCAACAATCCAAACAACTACTCCACCTTCTTTTGTTATTCTAAATAACTCTTTTGCTATACCCTCAAAATTAAATTTGAATCCATTATAATCTCTGAGATTATCATAAGGTGGAGAAGTTACTGTTAAATCTATAGTATTATCTTCTAACTCGTTCATCAAACTTATGCAGTCGCCATTATATATTTTGTTTTTTTCCATATTGTTTCTAAGCTTTGATACCCCATGCTTTAGCGTGTGGGAGAATCATTTTATTATTAAGGTATCACTATTATTTAATTCAGATAGAGTTTTTTCATAAATCTTCCCATTTTCATAAACAAAAAAAGTATGGTCGGATGTAGCATTTACAGTTTTACCAGATTCAGTAGTTATTTTATAAACACTCTTTAATCCAGAATCAATCCTTATTCCAATATCATTCTCAATAGTATTACTTTTAATATTAAAACTATGTATACTAATTTCTTTCCCAATAGGAATGTCGGATATTTTAACATCTCCAATTATAGTAGAAATATATTGATTATTAGATAGACATTTAGCGAAGAACATTCTTTGTTCGGGTAGAACCTTATTAAAATTATCCTTTAAGCTTTCATAAGTTCTATTGTTTCTTGAAACGATTCCCATTATGTGCTAATAGGAGTTTTATTTGTGTCACCAACCCTTCTCTTATCGAATCCCTGAACTGGCTTATTTCCTCTATGTTCTAAAATCTTAAAGTAGTCTTGTGGAATAGTCATTCTTTGAAGTGATGTACAATTAACTAAGAAAACAAATAAAGAATAAATCTCTGGTTTAATTAAAGAAATCTTATTAGCCTTATTAACTAACCTAGAATAATCAGCCTTCTCTTTTTTCTTTAGACTTTTATCTTCAAGTAAATCATAAGCAGATTTAGTTTGTTCTATTATCTTGTCAAGTTTCTTTAATGAATTCTTAATCCCCTTTTGTTTATTCCAGTTCTCACCAATTTTCTTATTCACTTCAGAATTATTAGACTTATCAATCATCAATAATCTTACTACTTCTTGTTCTCCAATAACATTAATCATCAAATCAATAAACTCTTTCAAATAATAAATGTCATTACCTAAAGTACTAGAACAAAAGAAAGCAATCTTCCTTTGAGATATTTGAGTAAAGGTAGGATTAAGATTAATCATAAACACTAATAGCAATCATATTAGGCAAATCATAATCACCGTAAAAATCACTATCCTCCTTTATTTCTTGAAGAATTTGTAAAGCCCTGTTTATCACATTGAAATCCATCTTCATATAATATCTCAACCTAGAGTAAGTCTTAAAATTAAAATCCTTTACGAGTTTCTTTATTATGAAGTTCTTTTTATTAGTATTAACATCTTCTTGTCCAGTAACAGCCAAACAAATATTATAGACAGAATAAAAATGCCAAACAGCTTTCAAATACTCATGCGTAATCTCAAGTTCATTGTACAACTCAAGTCTTTTATTTATTATCTCACTAATTAATTTCATCCTAAAACCTCCATCCAAAAGTCAAAAAATTCAGAGATAGTGAGATAATTATCTAAAACATATTTTCTAACTTCTGCGTTAGCCCTTGTCTTAAAAACAGAAGGGTTGGATTTTCTTTTTAACTCAATAAAAATAAGTTTATTTTTTTCAATCATCTCAGTAATAAATTTATTGTTATATCCTTTAGTCAGTTTATTAAACTCATCAAAAAACTTTATATAAAATCCAGCCAACAGTAAAGAATCAGCTTTAATATCACAAGTCTCTTTACCATCAAAATCCACATCTAAAACCTGTCTATCATTTTCATCCATAAATGTTGTAAAATTTTCAGCTTCCTTATCCATTGTCCACCACTCTAAAGTTATTATTATTAAGTTCATAAGCTTTTCCTTCATAGAAACAAACAAGAAAAACATGATGAGGTGTACTAAAGTCATACAAACAATTAATACCCAAATTCATAAGAATACTATCTCGAATTACAGCAGAATCCCTACAAATACCACCTATTGTAAAATACTTCTCTGGGCTTATAAAAGTAGGATAATTTTTAATTGCTCTCTCATCATCATACTCAAAGACAGTCTCATCAAAAACACATCTAACTTTATTCTTAGAATAATCACACTTTTCAGAAACGGTTAAAATTAAAGGGTCATTACTAATACTTTCAGCATGGATAGAATAAACATTAGTCTTAAATGTTTCTTTCTCGAAAGTAGTAACAAATATTAAAATCATAAGATCAAACACAAGAATAAATATAATAACTAATAAAAGAAAATCAAGAATTACAAGAAGCCCTTTTAAAAAATCTTCTTTATGTTGTTTTTCATCCATTGTAAATATTAAGGGTTGGGTTTTTGAAATTATCTCCACCTCAACCTCTTTTTTTAATAATGCTCCCCAGCGAAATATAAAGAACAAAGGAGTTTATAAAGATTACTATTGGTTATATACTACTTGGTAATGAATAGAAAGGTATATAAAGTAAAAAGATTAAGTTATGATATGCCAAAGACTACAATAGTAAAGGAAGGATGGAAGTGTAATAAGTGTGGGCATACTTGGGAACAAAGAAACGATCAGTATGAAAAACCATTCGTTTGCCCTAAGTGTAAAAATCCAAGATGGGATATTCCGAAGGAGAAGAAAGAATAAATGGAATGCAAACATAGAATAAAAAGAAACTACCCTTTCGGTAGGAATTCGTCTCCTAAAAGATACTGTAAACTCTACGGAAAGATAATATCATCTAAATGGCTTAGGGAAAATTCTCGGAGTAAAAAATGAATGACATAGAAGAAGAATACCAAACAGGAATAAAGAAGATTTCAGATTATCAAAACAAACCCTCAACGTTCTGGAAAGGATACGCAATATTTCTAACAGTCATAGTAATCATATTCTCAATTTCTCTTATAATTTTAATAGCAGATGGAAAGCTAACCCCAGAAGTAAAGTCAGAAAACGATATAAAAAATAATATAACAAACAACTATGAATTCAACCCAAGTATGGATGCCCCAATAAGTAATGATTTTGATAATGTTTACGAAATAAATTTTAACATAGATGAGAAGTTTATAGAATCAGTCTGTGGAAACAGTAGTTAGGATGAAAATGTATATAACTTTATTCACAGGATTAATCATAATGGTAGGATTCTTCGGGCTAGGATACTTTCACGAACAAGTTCACGTTCAAACATTTAAATATTATGGAGTAGAAAGTCATGTAGAATATTTCTCACACTTCCCAGATTTCATAACAATACCAGACGATCCCTGCCCAGATTCCTCATGTATCTTAGCCCATAGTATAAACGAATCAATAGGTTATCCTTTAATGATATTATATCCTGTCTTTGGATTAGTAATGCTTTTTATAGTAGGGTTGCTAGAAATGATAGTAAATAAAAAAAAGGAGGAAAATATGGGAGAAGAAGAATTTCTTGACGAAGAAGAGAAAGAAAAAGAAAAAGAAGAATAAATGAAAGTCAAAATTATTTTATATTTGTTTTTATTAAATTTGTTACTATTAAGTTACAACTTAGTCGGAGATGGCAACAACTGGGTCTTCTCCATTTTTCTCTCGAACCTTTTCCTTTATTATATGTTAAAGATAGATTTCTCGGATTAGTACATTGTTAAGTTAAAGGGAGCTATTTGGGATAAAAATTAATTAGAAAAAAGTTCTTTTATCAATTTACCTATCTTCTCTCTTCTTTTCTTTATTTCAATCATTTCTTTTAAAATATGTGACTCTTCTTCCTCTATATTTTCAACAATTTTCTTCTGTTCTTTTAATGAGGGAATAGGGATAAGGATGTCTTGAATTATTGATAAGTTTAAAGATGGCAATGTTGTTCTATTGCAATATTCTCCCATATCAATTTTTTTCAAAACATAATATAGGTATTCTGAACTTATTATATTTTTATTGGGCTTTAATATCGCAAAATGATTAACAACATAAGAATCTTGATTTAGTATTGCTCTTTTATTATGGAGTAAAGAAACTCCACTTTTTGGGAAGATAACAGAGCCCTTCTCTGCAAGAACTAATCTTTTTTCTTCTATGGCTTTTTCATTTACCATATTTCTAGTTTTAGAAACAAATTTCCAATTTTCTGGAAATGTTAAATCTTTAACTCTTACAAATGGAAATTTGCCATCTTCAAAATATTCTAACTCTTGAGGAGCAGTAGAACCAGATGACAAATTAGCTATTTCTGAAATTTTTTTAAGAGGGTATTTACTTTCTATCTTCTTTTTTTCTATATAATCTTCTGGCTTTAAACTAAATCTATTTTCTCGTATTTTTTCTATATCAACAAAAAAACTTTTATCTGAAATTGGTTTTTCATCCCATACTTCTATAAGTTTTGGTATATCACTTCCCTTTATGGCTTTCCTATTTTTATTTAACTCAAAACCATCATTTTCTATCATATAAAACCAAACCTTATCGGTCTGCTTTCCTTTTTTAAATATAATTATATCTGTCTTAACATCTGTATATGGGAGAAAAACTCCTAATGGAAGAGATATAACTGCCTCAATACTACATTCTTGTAGTAGATATTCTCTTGCTTTTTTAAAATTACCACCTCTAAATAATAATCCCTCTGGTATTATAACTCCTGCCCTCCCATTTTTCTTTAAAGATTTTATTATAGATTGTAAAAATATTGGGTCTGCTTGTTTAGATGGCACTGGATAATATTCACCATAATCAGTTTCTTGACTATATGGAGGATTAGTAAGCACAATATCATATTTATTTTCTGAAATTAATTCTGGTGACAATGAATCTTTCTGAACTATATTATTGTGTCCATCTCCAATAATTATCATATTCATTTTTGCTATTTTATAAGTATCAGTTAATTCAACTCCGAATATAGTCTCTTCGGTTAATTGTTTAAAGATTTCTTTATTTTCTATATTAGAAGATTTTTTTATGTGTCTAAATGCCTCAACAAGAAAACCTCCAGTTCCGCAACATGGGTCATAAACATTTTCTCCATAACGAGGATTTAATAACTTTATCATTAATTTTACTATATGTCTTGGAGTAAAATATTCTCCCAAATCATTTCCCGATGCAAGATTTTTTAGAAAATATTCAAAAGCATCTCCTTTTATTTCGCTTTCGGTATTAATTAAAGTTATTTTTGATAACTTATCTATTATTTGTTTAAGAGTATCTGGATTTTTTATCTTTAATTTCTTTTGAAAAATGTCGTCACTATGATTATATTTCTTTGCCAATCCTTCTTTTAATACAGAATCGTTAATATAGTTTAACATTTGTTTTGAATTTTCTATATTTGAAAAACTTTCCCAACACAATGATTTGTCCAATCTTCTTTTCTCTCCGTTTATTTCTCTATCTTCCTCTATTTCACTAACAATTTTTATAAATAATATATTAGAAAATTCGACAAATCTATCAAGATTTCTTAATCCCTCTTTTCTTAATATATCATTTGCCCATCTAAATACTTTTATTAATTCTTCTCTGGAATGTTTTATTATTTCCGTAGCTTCTTTTATATTTACTCCTTCTTCTATGAATCTTAATAGTCTCTTTTCGGAAATTAGTTCTATTAATGGCTCTTCGTCTATCGTAAGAACAGAATTATCTTTTATTGAAAATGCTTTAACAAATGTTCCATCAAATGCAAAAACAATATCTATTCCCAATGGTTTAGCATATAAATTTATTCCTTGTTCTAATGCTTTTTGTATAGATTGTCCTTTCCTTTTTGCCTCTATAATAGCTATTGGAATATCTGTCCCTTTTTTATATAAAACATAATCTGGAAATTTTCCCATTAGTTTTTTATTTTGCTCCTCTGTCTTAGTTCTCTCTGTAAAAACATTACATTCTGAAGAATACTCGTCTGTCTCCCATTCTAATTCTTTTAACCAGTTATCAATCTTTTTTCTTGTCGCACTTTCTAAAGATTTTGTTAAATTTACCATTTTACATTATTTATCAAGAATATATACTTTAAGTATTTTTCGCTTTTCATTCTTTCGCCATCTCAATTAATCCCATCCACTTATTCGGATTATCAAGTTTTAAATCAGTAGCCAACTCATAAGGACAAACTCCAATAGCTTGATGTTTCCTAATAAAATTATAAAATATCTCGTAGCCTTTCATAATCGCTTGTGCTGATTCTATTCTACCATGAAAGCCTCTAAAAGTTACAGTCCTTTCTCTTATTGAGTTGTGCATTCTCTCAACATAAATATTAAATCCTTCTCCTTTGGATGCGATGTGTTTGTTATGAAAAATATTGTGTTTGCCAACTTTGTTATTATATCCCCAAGTCTGCTTTATTACCTTCTCATAAGCCGTATAGCCGTCTGTAGTAAGAGTTGTTATGTAGCCTTCTGTTTTGTATTTAACTTTTTTCATAACTTCTCTTAATTCGTTTTGCCCTCTTGAATTAAAATATTTTGAAGAAACTATATAACGAGTTTTAACATCAATAGAATCAATAAACCAATCTTTACTAACTCCAATCTTCTTATGGCTTATTCTTCTGTGATATTCCATTTCGTCAAGCTGAACTTCTGACCCGCCATTAATTTTTAATTTATCAGTAAACCCACTTATCATTTTAGAGTATTTGATAACCCAATTATAGATAGTTACGTTTGAAGAATTATGAGGATAGAAAGCTTGAAAATGTTCTTGAACTTTACGAGTAGAAACTCCTCTATAAAATAAATCTAAAGCACAAGTTATTTTCTTTGGGTTATTTCTCATTCTGAAAAATCCTTCGTCAATTGTGAAGTATTTACCGCAATCTTTACATTTA
>Ga0307928_10003435_pt1 | contig 12077 bp, 19 predicted proteins | sample AceLakmetagen232_FD_201815 | JGI IMG/M metagenome (GOLD analysis project Ga0307928, IMG submission 201815) | Saline water microbial communities from Ace Lake, Antarctica - #232 | ecosystem: Environmental > Aquatic > Non-marine Saline and Alkaline > Saline | place: Antarctica: Ace Lake... | reverse complement strand
TATCGCGTGTGAACAGTTAAATCGTAAATGTTATATGATGGAGTTAGATGAGAAGTATTGTGAAGTTATATGTCAAAGGTGGGAGAAATTAACAGGCAAAACCAGAGAGGTTTTAAAATGAGTGATAAATTACAGGTTAAAAGGAAATTAGGACCTAAACCAAAAGAAGAAATATATAATATAAAATTACAATTAAAAAAATTAATTGAATCTGGTTTAATTCATGGTATTAGTAATACCAAACTTGAAGGTGAACTTAATATAAATAGAATGACAATAGGTAAATATATTGATGAATTATATAGAGATATGCCACCTGATGATATTAAAAAAATATATATTGATTTCAGTGTATTATTTGATAGACTTTTCAGAGAATCATATAAAATGTTGCAACAAAGTAAAAGTCTTGAAGATAAAAGAAAAACTATAACAGTAATATCACAACTTATTAAAGATAAAACAATGTTGTTGGAAAATTTCTTTGTAAAACAAAAAGCTATTGACAAAGTCGTGGCACTTAATTCAATAGCTGTAACTTTTGATGATGGTAAAGATAAAATAAATGTTGAGCAGTGTGATACAGTTGTTGAGGTAAAAAATGAAAAAAATGAAAAAGATTAAGATTGAAGAAAATGTAGGTCAAAATTGGGAAACGTATTTAATTTATTATGATACTGGTCTTGGAGCGATTGAAAATATTAAAGAAAAACATATTGATAGAGTATATGTAAATAAAGAAACTATTAAAGATTTGTGGCAATTTTACACAACAAATAAAAATGTTAAAATTAAACCTGCTAATTGGATTACTAATTTATTAATTAAATTAAAAATATTTAAGTTTGATATAATTTATGATGTAGAGAATAAATGAAAATCAGTAAACATGATGAAACTTTAGAAAAGATAATAAATCGCCCATATATGATTGAAGAAGATAATAATATCTCTTTTATATTGAGAGAACCTATGTGGTATAAACATGGTGATTTAACTAAGATGTGTGATATTATCATTGGTCATAATGATTATGTTGTTCCTGTTGAAGTTAAAAGTACTAAAGCTTATCAACAAAAAGCAATAATACAATTAAACAAAGGAAAGCAGTTTGTAAATGAAGAATTTAAATTGATTGTACCGTATGGAAAAATAGTTTATTATAGTAATATTTTGTATTTTGTAACTGAGAAGTTTGAAGAATGATTAAGTTAAATACTCTAACTGTTAGAATTAGACCAACTAAAAAACAGAAAATATGTTGGAATTATTTGGATGATAAAGAAACAGAATTTATATTCTTTGGTGGTGGTGCTGGTGGTGGCAAGAGTTGGTTAGGTTGCGAATGGTTGCTTAAAATGTGTTTAGTATATCCAGGCTCCAGATGGTTTATTGGTCGTAATGAATTAACAAGGTTAAAGAAATCAACTTATATCACTTGGCTCAAAGTTTGTGCATTTCATAAGATACCAAATGATTTATGGAAATTTAATTCTCAAGATAATATTATAGAATTTATTAATTTTAAAACAAGGCAGTTTGACAATTATGGTTCTAAAATAGATTTAATCAATGTTGAATGGCAACCACGTGATCCATTATATGAAAGATTTGGTTCTATTGAATACACTGGCGGATTTGGTGAAGAAGTTGGAGAATGGAAGGAAAAGGCATTTGATGTGTTAAAATCAAGAATAGGTAGACATAATGATTTTGATGGTGTATTTGTATTTCCCAAATTTTATTTAACTGGTAACCCAAAAAAGAATTGGTCATATTATAGTTTCTATAAACCGTGGAAAGATACACATTTAGCAGATGGTCATACATTTATAATGCAAGTTGAAACTGAAAAGTTCACTTGTGTATTTATACAATCATTGTATTATGATAATCCTTATACAGTAAAACAATATGAAAGACAATTACAATCAATTAGGGATAAAGTATTGCGTGAGAGACTTAAGAATGGTAATTGGGAGTATGAAGATAATGAAGCATCATTAATTGAATATGAAAAAATATTAACAATGTTTAGTAGAATTATGACAGAAGAAATGAATGGTGAAATGTATTTGTCAGTTGATGCAGCGAGATTTGGTGGTGATTTAATTGTTGTTATATTATGGCAAGGATTATTTATTAAAAAAATATATCCAATAGATAAAAGTGATTTATATTATGCTACAGATATTGCTGAAAAAAATAAATTGAAAGATAAATATAGATTAACTAAAACTGCTGAAAAAATACGTGTAATTATGAGTAAATATCATATAGATATATCTCATGTCGTAATTGATGAAGATGGTGTTGGTGGAGGGTTAGTAGATATATTATATGGTTCTGTAGGTTTTGTAAATGGCTCTAAAGCTATTCACGAATTAAATGATAATGATTATATGCAAGAAACCGATAAATATTTTTATAAGAACTTGCGTAGCCAATGTTATTTTAAATTGTCGGAGTTAATTAATGATGGCAAAATTGGTATTTATACTGACATCCCAATGGATGTTCAACAGTCTCTAATTGAAGAATTAGAAGTTGTTCGAAAGAAGTATGTTGAAGACAACGAAAAGAAATTACAAATAATTGGTAAAGAAGATATTAAAGAAATTATAGGTCGTTCACCAGATTTTGCAGATAGTATGATGATGCGAATGTATTATGAATTAGGTATGGAATCATTTACAGACATTGCGGTGGTATGGTAAAATGAAAAAATATAATAAAAAAGAATTACATAAAATTAAACCTGAATGTGAACACATATATAGTAAATCAATAAATCAAGAATATCCACGCAGATGTTTAAAATGTGGAAAAGTTGAAAAAGTATTTAAATAAAAGATGGGTCAGTCAGACATAGCAAAGATACTACAAGAAAACTATCCTAAGTGGTATAGTTATTATGATATTAAAAAAAAAGTTGATACTAGTGAGAACAGTATTCGTAGGTCTTTGAAATGTTTGGAATCTTGTGATGGGGTTCAAGTAAAAATATATGCTATTGAAAACTCTAAACAGAGATGGATAACATATTATAGAATAAAACCAAATGGTAAATAATGATATAAATTTAAATACAGGTATTTCACCTGATAATAAGTCAAAGGTAGGAAATGTTATTCCTGAGAATTTAATTGATAATAAAGTTGAAACAACAGTTGTGAAAAGTCTTAGTAAGATGATTGATGATAAATTATTGGCAATTAAAGATTTAGCATCATTAGAGATAATGATGACAGTTAGTGCTAGATTAAGAGAACGTATGAAATCAATTAGAGAAATGAGCACAGCTAAACATTTGAAAATTAAAGGACATTTTAGAACTGAAACTCCTAAGATGCATATTACTAATTTACAAGGTCATAAATTATCATCTGATGAAGCCGAAATCACTTTTAAAGTATATGATACTGATAAAGAAGGCAATAAGAAAGTAACACAACATTCAACTGAAATTGTTAAAGAGAATGGGGATAAACTTAATAGAGTTATCTCGGCTGAATATAAAATTGCTTTTGAAGTTACTGAAACGATTAGACGAAATAAGGCTATCACTAGAGAAATTATTAAAATTGGTGAGGTTGAATAAGAATGTCAAAAAGTAAAGTAAAATTAGATTGGGACGGTGAAATGATTCGTCAAAATATTACAGTGGAAGATGTTAGCATTTCAGCTAAAGATTTAATTGATTCATTGGAACACGCAAGGAATGAAATGGATAAAATTATTGGTCAAGAAAAACAAATGAAAAATAATTTAGTTAAAATATCTGAAGATAAACAATCTATTAATGGCTTTATACTTGATAGAAAAAAGTTTGAGGATAAATGTTTAGAGATATGTAAGAAAAAACTTATTGAACTTGTTGCAATGATTACTCCCGAGTTAGTTGGTAAAGCTGATGTTGAAGCTCAAGCTATTATTAATAAAGACCCAGAAGCTTATACTAATCAACAAAGACTTAATCAAAAGTATGTTATATTTCAAAAAATGATTGCAACTCATAAAGAGATTGCTCAAAATGCACCTGCTAAATTAATTAGAGAATTGATTTTTGAAAATCCAATCTTTGAAAATCCATTCAAAGATTAATTTTTTTATATGTAATATTTAAATACTATCAAGTTGTAATATATTTATATAAAAATGAAAATGTTATCTAAATTATTAAATAATGCTAGTAGCTTAATATCTAATAAGGGGAATATATCTATTTCTAATCCCAAAGAGGTATTGGGTTATACAACAATTTCTTTATCTGATGAGCAATTAGAAGGTAGGCAGGCAATTTATCCACAATGGTTTTTTTCTGCTAGATTAGGTCAACCTCGTGGAGTTGATACACAAAAACTTAGAAATTTTGCACAATCTGCTTGGGTTCAAATGGTTTTGAATACATTCAAGAAACAAATTTATTCTATGGAGTGGGAAATTGTCAATGCTGATGAAAAAGATAAAACCGATAATTCTGAAAAAATTAAAAGAGTTACTGAATTTTTTAATAATATTAATGTTAATAATGATTCAATCAATAATATAGATTCTGAAATAATTACTGATGTTGCTGAAATTGATGCAGGTTGTTATAATTATGTTTATACCGCAAATTCTTATGATATTGGTGAAATCCCAATATATGATATGGTTGGCAGGATAGTTGGTGGTGAACCTGGATTAGTATTGAAGCCATTTGGCAAACGTGAATTAGTACAAATTAAAACTGCTGATTCTGCTACATTTTTAAAACAAGTTGATTTACATAAAAACTTAATAAAATATTATCAATATTCTTTTAAGCATCCACGTTTAAATCCAACACCATTTGAAAAAGCCGAAATATCTTATGTGATGATGAATAGGCGTTCATATTCTGTTTATGGTTTTAGCCCTATACAATCATTGCAACAAGTTTTAGAATTATTAATACAAGGAACTCGATATAATAAAGATGTATATACTAATAATGCAATTCCTGATATTCTTGCAACATTACCAAAATTGCCGGCTCCGGAATTAAAAAAATTAAAAAGATTGTGGAATAATGAATTTAAGGGCAAACCTCATCAAATAGGATTTGTTAATTTTCCTATTGAAAACTTTCATAAATTAGCTGAATCAAATAGAGATTTAGAATGGCTAGATGGACAGAAATGGTATTTTAAATTAGTATTTGCATTGTTTGGTGTATCTCCAACTGAAGCAGGCTTCTTTGAAAATGCAAATAAATCAAATGATTCTGGTCAAGAAAAAGTTACAGTTAGAAATGCATTAAGACCTTATATTAAAGTAGTTGAAAACAATCATAATAATTATTCAATCAAAGAATTTTTACAAGAAGAAAAACCAGGAATTAAATTTCAATATAAATTAAAAGATGATATTTTAGAAAAAATCGAGTTTGAACAAGATATGTTGGAGCTTGACCATAAAACATTAACTATTAATGAATTCAGAAAAAAGAAAGGTCGTGAAGATGTTGAATGGGGCGATAAACCTGTTGCACCTCCTAGTCCTTTTGGTGATAATCAAAATATTAGTGGTGAAGAAAAAGAAGAAGAAGAAGATGAAGATGATAAAGATCCTAAAAATGTTGTTGACCCTAAAGACTCTAAAAAACCAAAAGATTCTAAGGAGGAAAAATATAAAAAATCATTTGAGGAGTTTATGTTAAATGGAAAATTTGAATAAAAAATGATAAAATTAACATTTAAACAATATATGGAAAAGTTGGAGGATAATAAATTAATTCAGAGACCAACAGAACATGTTTATGAGGGAGTGACATTATTTATATTTTTCTTTAAATCTAGAGAAAAATGGGATTATTATACAAAAATCACAAAAGAAGAGATTACTGGATTTTCTACATTAGAAGATTTTAAATTAAATTATTGTCATCATTGTTTACCAGTTGCCGAATCTCCTGTCTTATTATGGGAAGATTATTTAGATGAAGACCAAGATGAATATATTATTAATAGTAAAAAGAAAATTGATTTAGATGGTGCAGATATTGTTGATAAAGCTGAAACTTATCAAGAATTTTTAGAAAAAACATTTGAAGGATTTAGAGCTAAAGTTTTATCTCATATTAATAAACTTGAATTATCAAAAATGAATAAAACATTTGGTGAGTTTGTTTCAAATTTATTTAATTCAGTTAATACAGCAGTGTTTGCGACACAAGTTAAAAAATATTTGAAAGCTGATTTGGTTGGTGGGATGGTAGAAGCCGAAAATGAATTGGGAATCAAATTAAAATTTGATGAAGATTATAATAATAAATTAAAGCAATTATATTCTCAACAATTAGATGGTTATACAATTAATGGTAAAAAATGGTTTGGTATTAAAGGAGTAACAAAAGAAATTCAAGCTGATATTATTAGAACAGTACAAGATGGAATTAATTCTAATAAAACTAAAGATGAAATTAAAGATGATATTAATTCAAGATTTGATAATATTTCAGAACATAGAGCAAACCTGATTGCAAGAACTGAAACTAATAGGATTGTCAATGAAGGTTTGCTAGTTGGATATAAACAAACCGGCATAGAAGGTGGCAAAGTTGTTAAAGTCATAAGTGATGATAGAACATCTGAAATTTGCATGCGAATGAAAAGTAAGTATGCTGATACACCTATTGGTTTAGACGAATATTTTATTGATGATGAAACAGGTAAAGCATTTAAAACCCCACCATTTCATCCTCAATGTAGAAGTAGAATAGCATTTAGACCTAAATAAAAATTATGTAATATTTAAATACTTAAAGAGTTATAATATTATTATCATGGGAAATCAATTATCCAAAGCAACACATGGGTCAACAATTAATATGATGGCTCCTGTGATGAAACAAGCAACTGGTAAATATATAGCTGTGTTATCTGATACTTCTCTTGATAGAGATGAAGAATTTGTAGGAAAATCAGCTTTAATTAAAATTGAAAAAGATTTTGGATATTTAGCTGGTTTAATTGACCATGAAAATAAAGTTTTAAACCAAGTTTGTGAGTGGGTGAATAAATCACTTACAGAAATTGATGGTCACATAGTTTTGGTTGCAGAACCAAAATTTTTTGAATCTAATCCTAATGCTAAGATTATTAAAGGAATGTTAGATGAAGGTGCTAAAATTGGAATTTCTATTGGTGCAATTGTTAAAGATTTTAAAGATACTAAAATTGAAAACAAGATGCATCGAGAATTTACAGAGTTAGAATTACTGGAAGCTTCATTCGTTGCTATTCCTAGCAATAGACATGGACAAGCAATGGCTGTGGCCAAGTCATTTAATACTAAAGGTTATGTCAAAATGTCAGATATAGATAAAAAATTTACACAAACTGATATTGATTCTGCAATTTTAGATACTAATAAAAGTTTTGAAACTAAAGTTAGTGATTTAAATAAACAATTAGAATCAAAGGATGCAAAGATTTCTGAATTGAATAAATCAATTGAGGAAAAAGAATCTACTAATAAAGTTGTTTCTGATAAAGTAGTTGAATTAGAAAAAACATTAGAAGTAGAAAAAAAGACATCATTAGAAAAACAATCTTTTATTGAAAAGTTACAAAAAGATGAAGATGATGAACCTTCTGAAGAAACTGAAAAGGCTCTTAAAGATGGTAAATTGCCAATGGCGAGATTTTAAAAATGAAAGCAATGTTTAAAAGTTATGAAGAAAACTTCAGTGAAGAAAAATGCAAGTCAAGATTTGACGCTGGAGAAATTGGCAAAGATGGTTTCTCAGGATATTCTAAAGAATATTATAATCCATTTAATAGAGTGGATAAAAAATTAGAAATTTTGAAAAGATTTGCACAAGTAAATAAGGTGTCAATTGGAACTCAGACTGGTGGAGCTGGTACTGCTGGAACAGCATTGGTGCCTGTATATCCAGATTCAACAATAGTTAACAGAACTATTAGGGAAACACCTATGAGGAATTTAATTCCTAGAAGAGCAATCAAAGGTATGACTTATGATTATATTCCATTAACTGCAAAAGGTGGTGCTTTTTGGGCTGCTGAAAATGAAGCAACTGGTGTTGTTGAAGATACTTATGAAAGAGTAAGTATTGGAATAAAATTCTTATATGCTAAAGGAAGTGTTTCTGGACCTGCAATTGCTGTAATGGCTGGATTTATCGACCCATCACAATTAGATATTGGTGTTAAAACTGATTCTATTTATGAGGCTGAAGAAGATGCAATTATTAATGGTGATGCAACTACTAATATATTAGAACCTAGTGGATTGATTAAATCAATTACAACTAACACAACTAATAGAAATAGTGGTTATCCAACTTTGCCATTAATTAGAGCAGAATTTGCTTTAACTTATAATGCAAATGGTATGGTAACTTTAGCAGTTACTGATGCAACAACTCATAACTATGTAAAAGGTTTATTGTTTGATGTACAGAGGCAAGTTACAAATCCTTCAGAAGGTATTCTTGGTTTTGGAATTCCGGATGCTTTTGATTTTGATGGAGTAATGTTTATTAGAGATAAATTTATGCCAACAGGAGCAAACTCAAAAAGAATTTTATTCTTAGATATGAGATACGTCTTTTTGGCTGTATTACAAGATTTAACTTATGAAGAAAAGTACACAGATGCAGATGGTTGGGTTTATTTATTGAAAGAATATTTAACAATTGCATTAACTTTTGAAGGTTCATGTTCACAAATGTATGGTATCGCTTAAAAATGACAGAAGTAGTAGAAACATCGAGGAGAATTGGATTTTGTGGTGATTTAAAAATTATCTCAATCCAATCAAACGCAGATTGTGCCAGTGGACACACAATTAATTTAAATTCAGATGCCACAGATGGAAGAGGACTTTCAATGTCAAAGGTTTTGAATACAATTGCTCAAGATGATGCAGGTTTAATTGAAGAAGCAACATTTGACCAAGCAACTGGAATAGTTACTATGGGAACTTTGACTGCAACTGGGATTCATAATGTATTAATTATAGGTTATTAAAATGGGAGAAGGTTTTAGAACCAATCCTATTGGTAGTGCAGCAATGCCACCTTATACTAATGGTCCATATAAATTCAGTGAAGATATTACATTCAATGGTGATTTAAGAAAAAGCCCAGGGAGAGTATATTTTGAGGAATTTTTTAAAAGGTTACCAGTATTAAATGCAAATATTGCAATTGCAACTAATTTAGATTTTGAAGTTTTAGGGACACATGCTACTGCAGCACAAGTAACTAATTCTGCAACAATGGCTGGAATTGTATTAACATCGGCTGGTGCTGATAATGACCAAGTTTTTGTTTTACCGCAATTAAATGCTGGCCAATCTGGTTGGTCAACTAAAAAGTGGGGAACAGAAAATCAAGTTATTTGGGAAACTGCTCTTACAACTGGTGATGATATTGCAACAGGTGTTTTATTATTTGCTGGTTTGAAATTAACTAATAATCCAGTTATTGCAACAGATGCAAATCAAGCATTTTTTAGGTTTAGCACTGATGATAGTGATGAAAATTGGATGATTGAAAGTAGTATTGCAAATGATAATATTGCGACAGATTCAGGAGTTGCAGTTGTTAAAAATACAACCTATAAATTTAGGATTAAAATTGATAGTTCGAGAAAAGCTCATTTTTATATTAATGAAAAAGAAATTTATGTTTCAGCAGCATTAACTGATGATATTGATTTGATTCCTTATGTAGGAATTCAAGCACTTAGTGCAACAGCTGAATTTGTAACTTTACATTATGAAAAAATAAGCAGAATATTATTTGAATAAAGTAGCAATTATAGAGGTAATACTCTATTTTTGTTTTTGAAATAAAATGGCAGCAGGAGATACAACAATAGTAAGTTTTTCAGCAGAAGATGCAATAAATGCAAAAACACAAATTGAAACATTATCAATTGTTTCAGGTGATATTGTATTACATTGGCAACAAAATAATGAAGTATATGTTGCAAAAATTAAAACAGCTTAAAGTAAAAAATGAGTTCAATAAAAGAAAGTTTGAAGCCAAATACGATTACTGCAATAATTACTTGTATTATTTTAATTATCACATGTGTAGTATCTATTGTATTTTCTACATCATCTTTAAAAAATCAAGTTGATAATAATTCTGAAAATATTATAAATATTAATAATATGTTAAAAGATAATTCAAATAATCAAGATGATTTTAGAGAACGAATGGCAATAGTGGAAACACAATATGATAATATAAAGGTTCAACTTGATAGAATTGAACGAAAAATTGAGGTAAATTAAATGAAATATAAATATAAAAATAATACTAATAAAACAATGTTTTTTAATATTGTAGGAAAATGGCTTAATTTATCACCAGGTGCTACTATTGAATTAAAAAACAGAAAATTACAAGAAAGATATAAAGGTCTTGAATTAGTTAATGATATTATAGTTGAAGAAACAGTTGAATCATTATTAGTTGATATGACTGAAGTTGAATTAGAAAAAATGACTAAAGATGAGTTAAATGATTATGCAGCCGGAATTGGATTTAAAAAACTTAATACAAGAAAATCTAAAAGTAAAATGATTGAAAAAATTTTAAAATTTATTGAGGTTAAATAAATGAAAAAATCAATCATTTTATTTTTTGTATTGTTAGGTTTTGTTTCAATATTTGCATTTACACCACAAAGTGATATTGAAATGAGAAATTTTTATGCAATGTATAATGTTACAAATATTACAGCTTATGAAGATGTTTGTATTATTGGTGGCAATTGTTTAAGCAATGTAACAACTGCTGGAATTGATGTAAATAAAACTTATGTTGATGAACAAAATGTAATTTATAATAATTCAATGAAAACTTATGCCGATAGTTTAACAGGCGCAGATGTAAATAAAACTTATGTTGATTTTCAAGATGTTGTTTATAATGATTCAATAAAAACTTATGTTGATGCTCAAGATATTGTTTATAATGATTCAATAAAAAATTATGTTGATTCTCAAGATGTTGTTTATAATGATTCAATAAAAACTTATGTTGATTCTCAAGATGTTGTTTATAATGATTCAATAAAAACTTATGTTAATGATACATTTATAACATTAATTTCAGAAGGAAATTTAAATGTAAATTCTAGTAGTTATTGGGATGCATTAAATTCACCATCAGATATTACTGGATTAACAAGTACAAATATTGATTCATTAGATTGGACAAAATTACAAACTTATCCTAGTGCTTGTCCTGCAAATAGTTATGTAACTCAAATTGCAGATACAATAACTTGCACAGCAATTTCAGATGTTTATATAAGTAATAGTGGAGATATTGCATCAGGCAATTATAATTTCACAGGTAAAATACAATCTATTGAAAGTGTTGCCTTTAAAAATGATATTATTAATCATAATATATCTGACAATAGTACTTGCATAATAATAAAAGGAGATACATCAACATTTAATATATGTTAAAAATGAAATATAAAAATATAATAGAAACCTTTGAAATTTATTCAAAAATGATAGTGGGTTTTATTATTTTTATAATACTTTTTATTATATCGATTCCTATTTATTTAGTAGTACATTGTTTATTTGGTTATGATATAGTTGATTTCGAAAAGAGGTATGATGAATGAAAATAAATAAAATTATAGGATTATGTATATTGATGTTGGTGTGTGTAGTAGGTGTTAATGCTTCCGAATTATTAGTTACTACTATTGGTGTTACTGATATTCATCACTCTTTGTATGGCTCTTCTGGTGTTGATGGGGCAACTAGAATACAAGCAGTACAACAAGCAGCTATAATTAATAATGCAGATTTTATATTTAATAATGGAGACAATATTTACGAGAATTCAGTACAAGCTAACCATATATTACAAATGCAAAGTTTTGAAAAGATGTGGATAAACACAACTTATGATCATTGGTCAATTTTGGGTAATCACGATTATAAAAATTCTGTAACACCGGAAATGACAAAACAAGAAGTTTTAAACATTTGGAATACAAGTTTTGAAGGTAATGATTATTATTATAAAGATTATAATAATACTA
>Ga0307928_10003434_pt1 | contig 12079 bp, 14 predicted proteins | sample AceLakmetagen232_FD_201815 | JGI IMG/M metagenome (GOLD analysis project Ga0307928, IMG submission 201815) | Saline water microbial communities from Ace Lake, Antarctica - #232 | ecosystem: Environmental > Aquatic > Non-marine Saline and Alkaline > Saline | place: Antarctica: Ace Lake... | reverse complement strand
CGTACAAGCAAACCAATAAGTGTAACAATAGTATTCCGCCTTATTTAACTTAGATAGGTGATATGATGCCAATTTGTCCACGCCATAAAATAGCTTTAGTACGAGTCCGAAAAGGATTGTCATATGTGTGCCCAAGATGTGATTACAAAACATATGATACTGCTAAGTTCTGGCTACCCAAGGTGCGTCATGTTATCGACTTACCCAGTGCGTTTGCATGGTCAACATGGACGCTGACAGATGTTGAAGAATCAAGCAGTGCGCTTGTATTGACATCTGGCAAGTTGACTGGAACGGCTGTGTCACCACAGCTTATTAATGTTTCACGACACACTGACAGATACTGGGATTGTACGAAATTAACATTAGATTGGACACATGACGCAAATGATGGTAAGGTGCATTATTACGCAAGTAATGATGGTGGCGTAGGTTACATACTCGTTAAAAGCGAACATCCTTCGACTTATAACATGAATCACGGTCAAGAACTTCCTCATTATAAGCAACAGAAGTACAACGACCTACGTATTAAGATAGAACTCACAAGAACAAGTGCGAGCGATACATCGCCGTCAGTCAGTCAACTTATTGTGAAACACAATAAAATGAAATTATAGATGTTTTGATGAGCCCGTAACGTGCCCTTACGGTATGGTGGTGGGCGACCCTGACGCTCATCACCTGCTCATCATAAAGTTTGAGAGGTCTGAATGATTACTAATGGAAACGAAAAAAATGGAAACGGTAAGTGGCAACTTGCATTTTGGCTGATAACAGCTATAGCAGGAATATGGTTGCTTGTTTTGACTAATGGTGTTGTGGCGAACGATAGAATACGCGCAACAGAAGACATAAGGATACTAGGTCATTTAGGACAACACGAAGCAGCCGCACTCTGTCAATATAGTGATATTGTAGAACGATTAACACGCATAGAAACAAAAATTGAAATGAAACTTAGGAAGTAATACACAATCAGGGGGGCACATCGTGTCAGAGAAACCAAGAATACTGATAATCACTGATACTGCTGTGATACACAGTGGAATGGGAGTTGCATGTAAGGAATTAGCAACACGCTTACACCATACTGGTAAATACGATGTCGCAACATTTGGTTGGTTCTGGAACTCAGCTATCGCCAGAGGAATTTTATGGGACCTTCCATTTCAGCAATTTACAACGAACAGACAAGATAAGCCCTATGGGCATCCTGATGGTTGGCCAAATCCAAGCACTGAACAATTCAAGAATTCATCTATGTATAAAGTCATTAATGAAATGTTCAGACCTCAATTAGTCATTGGAATTGGAGACTACTGGATGCTTGATTTTATGTATAAGCTTAAACAAGTTCCAGGATGCATATCGTTCAAGTTTATTCATGAGATTCCAATAGATGGCGCACCAATCCCAAAAGCGTGGGCGCACGACTTAAGACAAGCAGATATACTTCTCAGTATGAGTAAGTATGGCAAGCGTGTTATGCAAGATGCAATACCTGGTCTGCCAGTGACAGTGCTTGGTAGGGGTATTGACACTAATGTTTTTCAAAAATTCAACGCCTCGAAAGACCTTATTCGTAAGCAGACGATGCCATCAACTGAAGGACATTTTGTTGTTGGTTTATTTGATAGATTTCAAGACAGGAAGCAAATTGGGCGTGCGCTTGAAGGATTTGCTAAATTTATCTCAGATGGTAAACACGATGATTGTGACTTATATTTACATACAGATATAGAGGACCAGTTCTCTACATCGCAAAGGAAAACATTATCAGGTGACGATGGACTCATTAAAAGATACAGTCTCACCGGACGCGTTATCATCAATAAAAATTTAAGTGTTGAAAAAGGTGTATCACAAAAAGAACTCGTTGCGTTGTATAACTGCTGTGATGTCAAGCTATCAACTACACAAGGTGAGGGCTGGGGACTTACCACTGTAGAAGCTATGGCGTGTTGTCTTCCATGTATTTCAACGCATTGCACAACGATGCCAGAGCTACTTGGTGAGAACCGTGAACGTGGCTTGCTCGCTGATGTCAGCACGACAATCACAGGCATGTACAACATTGAGAGGTCTCTCGTTGATACTGATAGCGTAGCGCGTCATCTTGACTTACTCTATCGCTCCCCATCGCTCAGATTTAATCTAGGCGAGAATGCACGGAAATTCGTACAGCAATTTAGATGGGATACCATTATCAAGAAATGGGAACAGATGATTGATGGGTGCCTCCAACCAACATACAAGATGCCATTGTTGCAACATGCTGAGAAACTAGAGTTTACAAAAGATATTGCTGTTTATGGCGCTATGCGTGAAAATACAGGTTGGGCAATTACGACACGCGGTATGTCAAAAGCTCTCACTGCCATTGGCTGGAATGTTAATGTTGTTGAGGGTGGTGGTGTGAAGCCTAACTTTAAGATGGATCCATTATACACTCAGTTGATGTCACGTGAAAAATCCAAGCAAGTTGCTCTTATCAACCATATGCCACAACATGCTATTAAGATAGCGCAAGATTGTAGCGCGCGTTTCAAAATGATTTACTTCCCATATGAACTTGACCACATGATTAACAGCATTGTGCATGGGGTAAACAGATTCTCTGATATCTATCTGTGTCCTACTAAATTTGTTGAGGATACTGCAAAAAGGTCTGGGGTTATCAATACAGCTATTATTCCTCTAGCAAGCGATATCAATACACAAGCTTCTCCAGTCAAACTACCAGGAAAGAAAGCATACAACTTTTTAATGATTGGTAATCTTGGAGATGTTCGCAAGGGTGTTAAGTTCGCTATCAAAGCTTTTGTTTCGACTTTTACTGGTAATGATGATGTTGCTCTTATCTTAAAATCACTACCAGGGCACCAAGGTAGCGACCCATCTGAATACGTTGCTTCTGAACTGCTTGGCAGAGTCAACCCACCGACGATTGAGATTATTCATACAGAAGACGCTGATATAGCAGGCTATTATGCCGCATGCGATTGTCTCGTATTCCCATCGCTCTGTGAGGGTTGGGGGCATCCAGCGTTTGAAGCATTGAAGTTTGGTATGCCTATCATTGCTTCGAACTATGGAGGGTATTTAGACTTTATTCATCGCGGTGAAAACGTACAGCTTATTAAAGGTCACAAGACGCACGCATGGAAATCTCCTGATTTTAAAGCTCACGAGACATGGTTTATACCAGACTTCGTAGAGCTTTCATGCTCAATGAAAAAAGCATACTCACTTGATATGCGCAAGACAGGTGTTGATTGTGTTGCTGACTACACATGGGAGAAGACAGCGAAAGCCATCGATACCGCATTCAATGACAAGGTTGATAAACGACCTAGAACACGAGTATACTTTGAACGCATGATGAAGAATCTGTGGAACCAAGATAATGAAATTGGATTTAAAAGTTACGCTCCATTACATTATGATTTTGATACATCTGCTCCATACGCGGACTTTCAGATACTTGATGTAACGCGTATTTCTGATAGACTCTACTTGCGCAACAAAAAATATATCATCTTGTTCCATTGTTTTGGTGAGTGGTCTGAAGAATCCCCAGAAGAATATCGCGAACTATTTAACAATGCGATGTTTGTATATTCTCATCTAGACTTAGCTTCAATGTATCCAGATATGCCAAAGAAAAAGTTCATGAGAGGTCCTTGGGGTTGTCAGCCCGATTACTGGTTTAATGAATCAGGCATATCAAATAATGAGCATCAGATTCTTTGCACAGGTGAAATCGCTGAAACGGAAGGTATACAAGAGTGTGTGTTAGCATGTGACATGCTAAACAAAACAATGCTTCACGTTGGACCTAATTTTAATTATAGAAATAAGTCATATCGCAGTCTGTCAAACTTGAAGATAAGTGAAATGAGACAAGCGTATAATACATCACAATGGGTATCTGCGCTACGCAGAACTGAGGGTTTTGAAAAACCAGCTATTGAAGGGTTGCTCTGTGGTGCTCGACCTATATGCTTTGATACGCCTCTGTATCGCTATTGGTACGGAAACTTAGCTCGCTACGTTAAGGAGGGCACAAAAGAGGAGACATATCTTGATATCATGCGTGTTATGACAAACGAGTATGCGCCTATAAGTGGTGATGAGATGCGTTCTGCTATTAAGAAGTTTGCATGGTATTATGTATCTAAAAATTTCTGGGATAAAGTCAACCAAGTCAGGGAGAGTGAAAAATGTTAAATTTGCCAGCAACATCAGTAGATAAAGAGTGGAATGCATGGTGTCAAGATAAGAAGTTTGCGTTCTTATCGCCTTATCAATGTCCATTTGGTGAGCCTCGTCAAGATGTAGTTAATGGTTGCACTGGGTTTCCTACGCTGTTTGGAGGTGCAGACTTCTATTACTACCCCGACTTAAAAGACCTTGATAAGTTTGATTTTTTAAAGCAGTATACTCACATGTTTATCAATGTGTACCCAGAGTATTTTGCGTTGCTTGCAAAGATTAAGAAAGCATTGCCCAATCTTATTATTATGGGTATCTCAGATATTCAAACGCATGTTCTGTCGTATTGGAATCTGAAAGATGTTAAGCTGTTTATCAATAGCATACGTCTCTATGACTATATCTTCTCTACAAACATGGATGAAGTGTCAACGTTTCAAGGGTGTCTCGACAACCCAGAGCACTGTCAGTTCACAGGTTGGCCGATGTACCCTGAGATAACACACTATCCTAAGATTGTGGATCCATCAAAGAAAGACAAGAATCTTGTCGCTCTAGGGCTGTCTAATCCAGGTGATTTCAATCGTGATATCTTGACAAACCTTGCTGTGTGGAAAGGGTTGAAGAAGCGTTTTCCAGACTTGAAAGCGTTTATGTATTATGTGACACCTAATAAAAAGCAAGGCTTGCGCGAAGTCATTGATGCGTATAAAGCGCAAGATATTGAACTTGTTGATGAGCTGAACTATCATGAGGCTATCAGCTATCTCTCAAATGCATATCTTGCAATACACATGTATACATTCAAAGTAGTTGGTAGATTCGCTCAAGATTGCGCCACACTTGGCATACCTCTTGTTGGGACTATTGCTAACCTACCAAACAGACTATGCTTTCCATCTATAAGTGTGAAAGATTACTACGTTCCTGATGCCATTGAGTTAGCGACTGAGCTACTGATGTCACCATATCAATATTCTAAAACGAGAGAACACGCACTACGACAATCACATTTTTATGATTTAGAAAACACGAAACGTCGTGTATGGGAAGTGATTCGTGACGACAATAAAACATTGCAATCTGTGCCGGGCCCAAGAGCATAAAACGCTCTACACAATTAAACGCTTTACTTCACCTATTGTTATCAAGCAATGCATGACGTGTGGCTTGATATTCAGAGAAAACGCACCTGAAGACTTATCATTACTCTATGATGAAGGGTACTATGGTGGTACCAATGAGTATGCTTATATCGATGAACGCGATGATAAGTTTTTGCGTGACATAGAGAACACGCGTCGCTTAATCAACTTGAAACGCTTTGTTAAGAGCGAGCACCCTACGTTACTTGATGTTGGGTGTTCTTTTGGTAGCTTTGTTAAGAAAGCGAACGAGCTTGGGTTCATGGCGCGTGGAATTGATATCTCAAAACATGCAACCTTTGTGAGCCGTATGGAAGGGCTTCCAATCAGAGAACAAGATGTATGCAACTATGTTACTGGCAAATATGATATTATCACACTGGCAGAAGCTATGGAGCATCTTAGAGACCCTATGCAAGCAATTAAAAATTGCTATAATGCTCTCAATAGCAATGGTATCATCTTGATACAGACTACGAATATGGATAGTCTGGTAAGACGTTATGAGGGCGAAACATCACGATATTTCTTACCTGGTCATTTGTTTTATTTTTCAGAAGCTACGCTAGAAAAGATGTTACGATACAATGGGTTCAAGGTAGAGAAAGTATATTACGGACATGAGACAGGGCTTATACCGGCACTGATACGAAAATCCATCTCAAACTTAAGAAGATGCGATATTCAGGATTGGCTCGTGCTTCTTTATACGTTACTCGTACATCTTGGTAGTAAGATTCACATTCATAATGTTGCTATGCACAATGGTATGGTTGTCATAGCTCGTAAACTGGAGAAATAGTATGAAAAAAGAAGATTATGAGCTAAGAGGTTGGGGCGGGCAAAAAGCACACGTTATTGCAAAGTGTAAATATTGCAAAAGTTTTTCAATGGCAGAGGTCATGATGATTGACCCCGTTGACCAAAAGCCCTATCATCCACAGTGTAAAGATAGACATGATAGTGAAGTCGCAGATGGAACGCTCAATTTAAACGAAGCAAAACAGTAGGAGATTTTATGCCACAAAGAGACGGAACTGGACCAAATGGAGCTGGAGCAAGAACTGGAAGACAGCGAGGACCTTGTGTTGGAGCGAAACCAAGTAGAGGTAGACGTATAGGTTCTGCAACCCCGAGACGACGCAGACGAGCAAGTGCATAAACATGAATATCTATTTCCGTGGTGAAGTTGGTGATATACAATCTTGGGGCATCACCACGATAGGGAATATACAAGCATTCCTATCGCTCGGTATTAACGTAACTCTTGATGCTACAAATACTTATGGTAATATACCAGATGATGTAAGAGCGTGCATTGGAAAGCGATACCCAACGTACGATGTTTTTATTCGACAAGGCTTAGCAAAACACATGGACGAGCTTTCTAATATCGACCCAAGCATTGTACGTATTAGCTTTTCGTGTTGGGATAGTTCGTTGATAGATAAGAAGTCTGCTGATACACATAACATGTACGCAGATGGAGTGCTGTCATTATCAGACTTTACGCAAAAAGCATTTGTTGACGCAGGAGTCACTATTCCTATACACCCAGGTGGTATCGGGTATGACGAGAAAACGTTTTTCACGACAGACAGAAGCAAGCATGATGAGTTCGTTTTTATTACTGTTGCTGTAGCTCAGGGTAGAAAAGGTACTCATCCTCTTATTAGAGCCTTTGAAAAAGCACTTGGAGATAAAAAGGGTGCAAAGCTTATTATAAAATCAAACAGTTGGGGTAGCTTAAAAGATTATGGCACGAAAGCAAAAAACATCGAAAAAGTATATGCGGAGTATACACGCGAAGAACTCGCAAACATGTACCGACAAAGCGACTGCTTTGTACTCCCATCTGAGGGTGACTCATTCGCTCTCCCCGGTCTTGAAGCAATGGGTAGCGGACTTCCCCTTATTGTCACAGGTTTTGGAGGACCATGTTATTATTGCACTGACCAATCAGGCTACAGAATTAATTACACTTTAAAAGACGCTGGCTATCTACCTGGTCATCAAGCTGTCGTAGACGAAGACCACCTCGTGGAGTTACTGCGTTATGTATTTGAACATCAGGACGAAGCTCGCGGCAAAGGCGAGTATGGTGCTGAGTGGGCAAAAGCACACTGGACATGGAAGAAAGACGCAGAGCGCATTGTACAGTTCTTAAATCAACTAATTGAAAAGAAGAGGGCATGATGAGAAAGATTAGCATCATTTTGTTATGGTGGTCACGGACTCCAGAACTTGAGCAGATGGCTCAAGATTGTTTAAAAAGTGTGCTTGAGAATACGAAGTACCCAGATTACAATGTTATTGTCATAGAGAACAAATCGATGCACCCAAGCAAGTTCTTGAAAGAATTCAAACACCCGAAAGTCGAGATTCATCTCCAGGACACCAATCTTGGTTTTGTTAAGGGTAACAACTTAGGTTTTAAGCTTGCAGGGAAAAATGATGTGCTATTATTGAATAATGACACTCAGGTTCCAGCGGGCTGGTTAGAACCAATTGTGCAGGCTCTTGATATGTTCCCAGAGTGTGGTATGATAATGCCGAAACAGATTCATAAAGGCAGTAGTGAATTTAGACGCTTAGATGGAAACATTCCAAACATACTTAAATATATGAATGAAACTATCGAGAAGTATAAACCAAGACAACTTGCGTCAGAATTACTAGAGGATAATTGGTTGCCACTCTGTGCAACAGCCATTACAAGAAAAGCTATTGATAAAGTAGGTGATTTAGATGAGAAGTTCCTATTAGGTGGCTTTGAAGATGTCGATTATTCTTGGCGTCTAATAGATGCTGGATTTAAAATCTTCCTTACATCTGGTTCTGTTATCTTTCATCATTATGGACAATCGTTTCATTTCCATGGTGGCTACTCAGAGGTTTGGGTTGAAACAGGTAAGTATCTTATGAAGACACATGATGCCACCCAGGATGTGCATAATAATATATTCCGACTTAGAAAAAAGAGTAAGGATTGGATTAGCACACACATTTGGAAGCTTAAAGAAGGCGACTTAGAAAAATATGAAAAAATACACGGTGCGGTTCCAAGAGATATAGAACAGAAGGATGTGCCAGCAGATTGGAAGGGTAAAAAATGATGGACCCAAGAGATGCACTTGCTATATTTTTAAAGAAATTTGTGCGCGATGAGAACATAGCAACAGTATTAGAACTTGGTACTGGTATAGGTTTTGGTAGTTTTGGAGGATTTAATTCTGCAAAAGCTATGATTGCAGGAGGTGTTAAAGTTGTTGTGACTATTGATAAAGGTACATCAACGGAGGCACATAGTGAGAAAATAATATTTTACAATTCAGACATCACGCTTATTGATGATGTAATACATAAAGAATATCCTGAACGCTTCGACATGATATTTATGGACGCAGACCATGATTATAGCTCTGTGAAGCTCTACTGGAAACTATATAGTGATTTAGCGAAACGCTATATCGTCTTCCATGATAGAGCCGAACCTGGCACAGCACAGATTTTAAGAGAACTTGAGAGTGAGTATAAAGTTACTCATGTTCATCAACCCCCTAATGGTGATCCAAGAATAGGAATTGTTGATGTGTCATGAGGAAATCTCTTGATGTGGTAAAAAAACATTTTGAGAAAAGAGATATATATAAGAACGCCATTATAGGTGTAGAAGTTGGTGTTTATGAGGGCGCCAATGCAGTAGAAATGTTAAATGAGATACCAAACCTTTATCTCTTGCATCTAGTGGACTCATACGTAGGAGTATTTCCTTACTATTATCATATAGCTAAAAGGAATTTAAAAGAATACGACGACCGCATTGCTTGGCATCTTGTTGATTCTGCTCTTGCATCAAACCACTTCATTGATAAAACGATTGATTTTATTTATATTGATGGTGGGCATAAAATAGATAGTATAACCAGGGATTTACTCTGTTGGTGGCCAAGATTACGAACGGGTGGAATACTTTGTGGGCATGATTATAATACTCCATCTCAGGTTAAAACAGCAGTTGATAGTTTTGCAATAGGAAAAAAGTCTAAAGTGTGTACTTCTGATGTGCGTATCAAAGGTAAAGGCGATTCAGATTGGTGGATATTTAAAAATGAAAACTAGACCAATAGTTAGTATCATTATGCTGATGCACAACATCACACCTTGGCTAAAGCAGAGTAGCAAGTGGACGCTTAAGAGCATCAAAGAACATACTATATACCCAGCTTGCGAGATTATTGTTGTTGATAGTTGTTCAACAGCTTTTCGATGGGAGAAGTTGAATCAAGAGATGGTGAAAGATGGTGCTATAGTTATTAGATTTGAGAAAAACATAGGAATGACAGGTGGATTCAACGCTGGCTTAGCAATGGCAACAGGTGATTTTATATTCTTAGTAGAAAATGATGTTGTAGTAACAGACTTTTGGGTTACTAACGCACTAAAGTGTTTCGCTGAAAACCCCAAATGTGCATTGATTAAAGCTGAAGAAGATGACAGCTTACGCAACCCACATAAAAAAGAATGTGATTACAACCAAGATGAACGCTATAAAGAGATACAGGATAGCAATCCAGCGTGGTTAAAGAAAACACTAAGTGTTAAGCCTAAAGATTTAGACCACCCATCGTTTGGATCCGATGCTTGGACATCGCTTTGGTGTTTTGCTATTCGCAGGTCTGCTCTGCAAGATATAGGTGGTTATCTTTTCGATGAAAAGGTTGGTTTGAATTGGAATGAAGACCAAGATTTAATCTGGCGCATTAGAGATGCAAATTTAAAATCATTTATACTCCCATCAATGTATGTGTACCATCGAGCGGCTCAGACTTGCAGTTTAAAAGGTGATTATGCAAAGTCGTTTGAGAAGCGTCTGGGCGCTAAGTATTTTAGAGAAAAACATGATGTTGTACTGACTGACAAAGGCTGGCCTGCTCGCAGAAAATACAGAGAAGCTCTGTTGAAGAACGAAGGTATTATATGCCATGAATACGGCGAGCTTGGTGAGTTAGATGAATATGGAAGGAAGATAGGGTAATGGAAGATTTTCCAAGAGAGTCTATAAGATTTGCAAAGAAATATTTTGAACAAAACTACCATGGCGATGTAAACGCGATAGCAGAATTAGGTGTTCATCAAGGACATAATGCACTCAGTATGTATGAAACATTAAAACCAAAGATTTTCTACCTTGTTGATAAATATGCAGAAGAATATTTCCATGACGTAACAGGTAAATCTATACTAAAGCAAACAACAATACATGACATAAGAAGGCAGGCAATCGAACGCTTAAAAGATGTACCTAATCATTATTTTATAGAAAAATTGACACACGAAGCTGTTCATAGCGTTCAGGAACAATTGGACTTAGTATATATTGATGCCGCTCATAACAAATTTGATGTACAACGTGACATCAAGACATGGTGGCCTAAAATTCGCTTAGGTGGTATTATAGCAGGACACGACTATCATGGATACGATGTTGCAGAAGCTGTTTTAGAGATTTTCCCTCGCACAAGAGCACCCTATGGTGAGCCCGGAGGATTATTTAATATAAATAGATACTGGAATGCAGAAGGTTGTGATTGGTGGTTGGTTAAGCTTAGTGGAGACTTAGAAAATACAGCATCTTGGATGATTGAAAAACCAGAATATTTTTTAAAATAGGACATAGCCGTGGGCACAGAAAAAGAAATTATACGTTTGCATTTTGGTTGTGGAGATTTTGATTATCATGCAAGAGGGTATAAGAACGTAGATATACGTAAACTTGCACACGTTGATTACGCATGTGATGTTGGTGAAAAGCTCCCATGGGAAGATAACACGATACATGAAATACTAGCAGAGAGCATATTAGAACATATACCTCATGGCACAATGCGTGGTCACGACATGGTTAAGATTGATGGAAAATGGGTTGTAGTTAGAATGTCCCATCTGAATACAATTCTAGTGTTGCGTGAATGGGTTAGAGTGCTCAAACCTGGTGGTGTGTGCATCGTTAAAGTTCCTAACATACGAGGGATTATACAGGAATTCTATAAAGGAAAAGTTCCGATTGAAGATTTCTGGACACTTCTTTATGGGGAACAAGATTACAAAGAAAATACACATCTAGCTGGTTTTGACCCATTCACACTAAAAAAGGTTATGGAACTAGCTTCTTTCAGACAGGTACGCTTGTGCTGTGCTCATAATTATGATGACCCACTTAGTGAGAACACAGCTTGGGAAATGACAGCAATCGCTGTAAAATAGGGGGAATCAATGGGCAACTGTATCAAGTTATTACATGAAAGCAAACTGCCAAAGCGCTCCATCACTCCAGCTTCAATGTGGGGCGACCTCTGTGAAAACATACATCTGCATGTACGTAACTTGCGTATTGAATTTTCAAAAGAAGAATTTGACAACACGTATAACGCAATGACGATTCTCTCTGAAGGCATTAAGCGCGGTATAGAAACATATGATTGGAAGCCTGGCGGCAACAATACTCTCATCAGCTTTGATAATGGTGTGCGCCTATCAAATGATAGTGACTATCATGCAGATAGATTGCGTATTGAGCTTGAGAAGAACGATGAGGTGCATATTCACTATCGCGAGAGTAGACTACATTTAACTAAGACAGAATTTCATCAACTTGCTGATGCATTAATCAAAGCATCCAACGATATCAAGGACAACCATGCATAAGCTCGCAC
>Ga0307928_10003433_pt1 | contig 12080 bp, 21 predicted proteins | sample AceLakmetagen232_FD_201815 | JGI IMG/M metagenome (GOLD analysis project Ga0307928, IMG submission 201815) | Saline water microbial communities from Ace Lake, Antarctica - #232 | ecosystem: Environmental > Aquatic > Non-marine Saline and Alkaline > Saline | place: Antarctica: Ace Lake... | reverse complement strand
CGAAACGACATCCTCTGGTAATTCGGATTCCGTCTCTCCACCCATAGGGACACCGGTTGACCTGGACTTCCTCACTGCCCCAGCCTCACCTTCCGCCATTGCCTGCTGAACCGCCATAGCTGCCTGTTCGCCTTCTATCGCTCTTACGGCATTGACCGCAACTAATCTTTGCAGAGCAGGATGTTGCATTAGTGATTCTGCTCTTATACGATTGATTTCCTTCTTGGGATTCTTCTCATTGTGATAAACTTTGAGTTCAGTTTCCAGTGAAATACTGCCGCCTGACCTTAACTTCTGACCGCCCAAAGCTCTGGTAAGTCTGGCCTCTGGCGTGGTGGCATCGAACTCTACACTAACCCTGAAAGCCCCCTCGCAATCATCAGGGGATAATTTGATAACACCCTTCTCACCCCATATTGGCACTTCCTCTTTAGCCACATCTCTTATCAATAACCTGACCTGCTCCAATGCCCTTGCCACCAAGATTTGCAGGTTTTGGAACGGAAGCCCAAACTGCAATCTGGCTTCGCCTATCATCAGCGCCATCGGGTAGCCAGCTTCCACTCCCTGGGGAGCTTCTCCCCTGACAACACCAGGCTGGACTTTGCTTAACAGCCCCTCTGTCACTCCGATAGCATTCATTATACCAGCAGGTAAATTAGGGGCTGCCCAGACTACCTTCGTGCTTTCTTCGCCGTCACCCCTGAACATTACCATCCCAGGATGAGGGACTATCTTCTTGCCTCCTTCCCCATAATCCTCTCTTGAGCCAGGAAGTTCAATTATAGGCATTGCGGCGAAAGCAGTTGCCTTATCAAGATATGAATGATAGCGGCATTGCTGCTCTATTATTTGTTTAGCATGGGTGATTAGACTAACTGCCTCACTCTCTGGCGTAGCCTCCCTGTCTCTGTGCCCATATCCAGAATAAACATGAGTGTAGGGCACCATTTTATAAATGTTTTCCTCAACTCCATCGGTCACGGGGTCTCCATCAGCCAAAAAACAGACTGCATCTGCCGACCAGTATTCAACAAACTTAACTTTCACATTATCCGATGCTCCAGATTTCCACTTCGGCCAGATTCGTCTCACCTGCCCCGCCAGTATGTCATAGGTTTCTATCATATCTACAGGGTGGCAGTCTATATGGTCTGGGTGAGGGAAACATGACATGGGGTCGGGGCAAATCATTCTCAGGGGCATCTTCTCAAGCATCAAGGAATGTTTTTCATCGTCAGACATCTTCTTCAAATCTTCAGCCGTAGCACCCAGGACACTCTCATCCCACAGGGTTTTTATGTAACCCTCTCCCCTTATAAATAAGTCCTTGCCTGCGTTCTGTGTCAGGTTTGTAGTCTGTTGCATATTCCAGAGAAGAAGTGCTGTGTAATAGTCCTGCTGTTTTACCGCCTTAGCCCTAATAGGAGCAGTCGAGTTAAAAGGGATTACCTCAACAACCGGCTTGGACAAAGGTAGATGGCTAACTGCCGTATCTACCATCTGGCGGGCAGTGGGTAGTTTAATCTTCTTGAACTCCTCATGTAGATTGACTTCATAGTTCAAATTATAAAACTTCTTATCATTGGTCTGCTGAGTTCTAAGTTGCCTGAAACGACCTACTCTCGTCCCAACCCCCTTATCCGATACCATATCTTTGATGTCTTGAACTGTAAGAGCCATAATAACCTCACTTAAATATCTATATACGAAACCGACCTTTTCTTATGCGGGATACCAAGCCCTTTTCTCTCTACGATGCAATATATCAATGCCTTGGCAGCGTCACAATTCTTTTCACTTGGCCTGCCAATCCCCATGATATTGCCCCGTCTGTCCATGTCCATCTTCCAGGCACCACGCCCCTCAAAGGGCGACTTGCTACCGCCGAACTCGCTTATCAACCCCCGGCATTTATTATCTATACAAAGCGGCACCTCACCGGATATAGGATTTCTGAACAGGAATGACCGCAATCTGCTTACGCCATCCTCAACAGGTCTTATACGCCTTGTAGACAACTTCAACCCTGTTTCTTTCACCCAAATATCGTAGATTGGTTGCCTGCCATCCTGTTGCTTTGAGGCGATGTCAATAGCCCCGCCTATTATCTTATCAGCGTAAGGTTTTTGCATAAGTGCCAGGCAGACTTGCTCATGGGTTTTATCCTGTACGTATATTTCGTCAATAACTCTTATCTGGTCTCCTATGAACTGCACGACCTCAACCGCATAGGCACTGGGATAATGACCTGGGTCAATGCCAACAAATACCGGCTCACCGGGGTCTCTCGGGTAACTCCCAGTATGAAGGCTCACCCTGAACTCCGGTATTACTAATCCCCTGGGCTTGGGTATCTCCCCACCAAACCTCTGTAAGAAGAGTTCGGTGCCAAGTTCTATCTCCTGAGTTTTTAACTTGGGGTCATCCCGCCCACCAGGGAAAATAGCCGTGTTGCCCCAGGATGGAAGAGTATAAGACATCCCATCCTCTTCATTATCAGGTATACTATATTCCTTACACTTCTCAGGATACCAGTCCGTTCCCTCAAGAAGTTCCAGTGTCCCACAACCGAACAGCCAGCCATCTTTCTCAGAAAGCCTTTCTACAGCACGAAGGAAAATGTCATAACTTAATTGCCCTGCTTCACACAGGATTATACCATCAGGCGCTTTGCCTGCTATCTTCTCAGGATACTTGGCGGACTTGGTTTCAATGATTATATCGGGAGCAATCTCTAAAAGGCACTGGTCACGGCTCGGAAACTGACAATGCTTAACCAGCCCCAGTTTCTCAAAGTTCCTCACCAGGTAGCCGAACTCAGGGCGGCACATCTCATAGTCAAGACCCAGCAACCAGTAGAGTTTGCCCAACCAGTATTGAGAGGTCATCTTATCCGCGGCAATCTCACTCTTGCCAGACCGAATACCGCCTGTAACAAGGCATCTCTTATGGTTGTCATACGCAATCGGTTCTTGGAGAGGAGACGGTGCAAGTCCTATCACATTATAGATTAGCTTTCTCTGTTCTCTAGTCGCTAGGAGCAATCTCACTCACCTCAACTTCTTTATGACCATTGTCTTTGCCTTTAGCAATCGTTCTTAATTCCTTCATCAGTTCCTCTGCTTTCCTGTCGGGTCCTGCTGTCATCTTTTCTCCCACCACGCCGTCAACCTTCACCGTTAACTCCTCAACCTCTTTCACAAGTCTGAGGGCTGCGACTTTAGCGCCAGAACTAACCTCCGATTCATCAGCCATCTCCCATGCCGCTTTACGAATCATATCCAACCGATGCCTTGACCGGTTACGATAATACTCAATAGCTCTTATCGTCTTTGGCTCCAAAAGCCTCTTTACAACCTTGAGGTCATCGCTGACCTGCTTAATGGTAATCCCCATAGCCTTTGCTATGTCATGCTGAAGATGCCCTTTATACCATAAATCCGCTACTTTCTTCCGTCTATCGGACGGCACCCAGTCCCGCCTCTTCTTCCCAAGGACGACAATGGGTTCCTCCACTGGCTCTTCAACGGGCGTATGAACCTGACTGCTCAGTTTCTCTTGCGCTTTTCTTACCTTTTTATCATCCACCTCTATTCCCCCATGTTGCCCAGACTAGATAGCCCATAAACGAAAATAGCCACCCCCAGAATATCAACTGACCAATTATCTTCTCTTTCATACCACCTCCCGAAACAACCTGCTATCAAAATGACACATCCGCGGTTTCTTAAGCGAGTTCTGTGTCGGCACTACCATGGCAAAGTAATCCTCTACGGTCATCACCACGCAGACCTCCACACCATCTGAAGTTAATATCGTTGGCTCGGTCAGTAGTTCCTTCCTCCGACTAGTAGGTAACTGGTCGAAGTCATAAAAACTGACACACCTGAGTCCACCCAGCCCCCTTTCCGCTTCCTCCCACCTCTTCTTCGTCTTCTCAAACCTCTTCTCTTTTGTAGAAACTGGATTAGACGTCGGCATTACTCCTCCTTATTTCTTGGGCACTTTAGTGGCACCAGCATGTCGCCTCGCATCAGCGTAACACGCCGCCACCCTCCTATCATTATCCCAACTAGGGTGCTCGTCCGCTAACATCGAGATACATTCCGAAATAGCCCTGTCTATTACCTTCTTTGAACTTCGCCTGCTTAAACTCACTGTTGGCAAAGGCATCTCTTACCTCCTACCTTTTAGGAACTCCTATCGGCCCCTTCCCTCCACCTCTTCCTAAACCTTTTCCTTGACCACCCGACCTGATTTTACTCCCCGGACATGGTTTACTCATTATATTACTCCTTTACTATCTAATCCTTCACTTCCTCTATGCCTACCTGCACTCAACATATCCTACCTGCATACTACTTTATGTTAAATACACTTGAACCATTTTCCAGGGTGCTACAGTAGGACTATATACTTTATGAGCGAAGGGGCACGCAGGGGTCTTTTCTAGGGTTTTACTCACCCACAGACCATTACATTACGCCTGTCCTACCCCTGCACCTGTCCATTTTATATGTAGTAGAGTCCAATTCAACGCCCAGGTGTCCCTTCCATGCCTAGACATGGGGCGCACAATGTATGTTATGTCCACGTAGGCACAAGTTAGCCAATAGTTTTAGTTAAATGGTGCTGTTCTCGGTTGATTCAGGTTGAGACTGGGTGTATCTAGATAACCCTACAGCAACCCATAAGAAAAACTTATAAGGGCATAAGAGTAATAGATAGGTTAGACAGTACAACAGGGTAATATCCCAGTAAACAGCTAGGGACTTAATACGAGTGGAAGGACTCCCTATCATACACCACCCAATAGTATAATATGGATTTAGGTATAATCATCGTAAAGATGAGAAGTCAATGTTTAAGACGATTTTGGAGAGGATTTAGACCACCTTCTTGGCATTGCGCATTAATGCATGATTCGCATGCATCGTGGCTCTAATAACACGTTGTTCCGCAGGTGAACGGTGAGCGATGTCCTTATCTATAGCATCTCGTGATTCTTTATGAGTCTGCCAGAATCGCTTGGTATCTTGTATGTAATTGATTTTCCTCATCACCAAACCTACCGTTGTCTATCTGTTGGCTAACCTTCTTCAAAGCAAACACAAATTCCCGCTTTGTAGTGGATAGTTTCTTAATATCAATATCTTTTACTTTAGGCATAAGCCTATTTCCCTCGATTCAATAGCTCTTTTAGGCTGTCCTCGGTTGAGATACTTCGCCCGATCAAAATAGCCATATTCCCAGTGAGTTTATTAACATCCACTGTTAGTTTATCAACATTCTCATTCAGATGGTGAAGGTCATTATTTACAAGTTTTTCCCACTTTTTTTGGAAATCCTTTTGGAAATCGTTAAATTCTTTTTCCAGTCTTTCTATGGGTTCATCCTTCATTTTCTTGTCCATCTTCCCCTTCTCTTTCTTGTCCATTTCCTCTACTTGGCATGCCGTTCCATCATATTTACCCGTATCCCTATCCCAATACCAGACCTTGCGACCTATGATGATTTTGAAGTAGTAAGGGGTTTCCTCAAACCTCAAATCCTCTCCATTAGTGCATTTTACTTCTTTAATTATCAATGTTGTATCTCCTTTTTACCTGCGTTCAAGGGATAGTTACCTAAAAATATAACCGCTGCTAGATAGTTCATACTTCTACCCTTAAAGATGCGATACAAAACGATACAAAGCGGTTAAAATGAAGCTAAAAACTGTAGCGCTACAATGTATCACAGTTGGTAAATGGTACATATATATAGTAGTAAGATAATAGCGACGCTACACCTGGCGAAGCCAAAGAGGTGTAGCAAGTGGTAATGTGAAAAGCTGATGGTCGGGTTGTAGGTTATGTAAATTAAACGCTACACTTTTAAGAGTTGTAGCGCGGTTTGTAGCGGTGGTTATTTCGTGCCTGTGTAGGCGTGGGGCGGGAGATTAGGTTTAATATTATAGCAGTAGCAATTGGTGTAACATGCTCCTGTTCCACGGTGTGGGGAGATGTCACGCCTTTAGTTTATACCCATAATTTGCCATTGTCAAGGGCGTACTATTTACGAGTAAATCACTATAACAGTCTCATAATTGATAGTTATGTATAATTGTTATGTTAATAGTACAGTAGAATTAGCCTCAAAATAAATATTCAATGGTAATTAGTAAATAAGAGGGGGAAAGGACCGGCAGCCAGGGGGAACCCAAACCACCGGCCCAAGTAGACAGCATTAACCATCTGAGCCAGTTTATACCATTTAGCCTCGGAAAGTCAAGAAGTCATAAACTATTATTGATAAGATAGTCTAAGGTAGTCCATAAAACCTTTATGAAATCTTTATAAAGTATAACATAATATACTTGACTTTTGGGTATAATGTGTTATACTAAAAGGAAAAGACCAAAGGGGGAACGGAAATGACAAACCAGCAACAAGCAGAACAGGTAGCACGCAGAGCAAGGGAAGCAGAAGAAAACGCATGGAGAGACAAGGAGATTCAGCCCACCGACCCCATAAAAATAATAAAGGGTAATATTCACAGAAGCATGGTAGACAAGTTTCCTGATTATGCAAGAGCAGTAGCAATCTATAACGACCTTATAAGGCAGCTGGCACCTGGGGAAGAATATGCTATTGAATATACCGGCGAAGAGTGTAGAATACTTTAGCATTAGTATTAAATATACAGTAAGAAAAGGGGGAACGGAAATGTATAAAATAGTTAGACACTACTTTAACAGGCCAGGACAGCGAAGGACTATTGACAGTGGCTTGACACTCGAACAAGCGCAAGCGCATTGCCACAACATAGAGACTTCAAGCAGCACCTGCACAAGCGCAGCATCTAAGGCAACCACCCGGCGCAATGGTGCCTGGTTTGACGGTTACGAAGAGACATAGAGCCAATAAGACTTGACCGGCTGAAGCCTAGCCAGCAACCGCCGACCTTGCTGAGTAGTTAAAGCTCAAATAGAATAAGGGGGAATAATGGTTACTAAACAAGGTGATATAAGTTTTACTTGGCTTGATAACATGACCAGAGCCAAGATAGAAACAGATGCCAAGACCGCTATTAAGATGCTCGCCAGCGATGATATGTATGAGGCACTCAAGGAACTAAGAGAATGGATAAAGAGTGAGGATGTGCAATTACTAGGCAAGGGGTTGACTGAACAATTTGGAATCCCAAAGACAATGGAGAAAGCTGATAAAGCACTAGCCAAAGCAGACGGTAAATAAGGAGGGGAAATGAACTATATATTCTTAGGTAAAGGCAAGGCACGGAAAGTATTTAGGGAACTGGTAATAGCCTGTGCTATTGAAAGTATGTTTGGTAGACTGGTTGAACCACTGGAACCATGCGACTTTAGTAGTAATTAGTAATAAATAAAGGGGGTAATAGGTAAGATGACAAACAGTAAGAAGGCAGCAGAGAAATACATTATGACTGTCAAGGGCAAGGAATTCAAGGAAGAGGCTATTGTTTACCCAGACAACTCTGAACAAGCAGATGAGTTCATTCGCACCCGTGAGCATTACGAAGCTATAAAAACTCGATTAGAAAGTAAAGGGTATCACTACCAGATTTATAAACTCACCCCCGTTAAGCCCTAGCCCATCAATAAGAGTATAGGAGATAAAGGGAATGAGCCAATGCCAGTCATGTGGTATTCAAATCGGAAACAATTTTACTGAGCGAGTAGTATATACCGTAGGAGATTACAGTATATGTGGATTTTGCTACTCAAGACTTCTAAAAAAGGGGCGGATACCAATGGCTGATGAAAAGATTGAAGGACGCAGAACTGTCATATTTACTATGTTGCACAAGAATGGCACTACCAGACAAGCCAAAAGGTATATCAAATAAAAGGAGGAAAAACCAATATGATTAGACACTTATGGAAAATCTGGAGAGCATCAAGGAAACTGAAAAAGCGCACCAGGATGATGGAAAGGTGGGCAAGGGATTATCAGGCAGCCTGTGACACCATCAAACGCTCAACCGATGTATTGAGGGGGCTGGGCTGATGTCATTTGCAATATGCCCCAGGTGCGGAGGGCAGATGCGGCCGGGCTATGATGAGCCAAGTTGCCTACAATGCGGATATGTTCCTCGACCAAGCCCCGAACTATTAACATATTTGATGGAACAAAGGAACAGGAAGATGTGGAGACAGAGCCACGGCAAAATAAAAGGAAGGTGAGCAGATGACAGAACGGAAAGAGAATCAGAAACCAATACCAATCAAGAACCTGGACCCGAACATATACCACCAGGCACGACAGGCGGCGCTCAAGGTAAAGCAGAATATCGGGACTTGGATAACTCAGGCAATTCGAGAGAGACTAAACAGGGAGAAAGGAGAATAATATGCAATACAAACAGATATACAAAGAGCAAGTAGTGAATCCCAAGGATGAGAATGAAAAGGCTAACCAAGTTTATAGCTTGACACTCTATGAGCCAGACGAATACTATGCACCATTCCTGCTTGAAGTGGAAAGTGGCAACCCGCAAGATAATGCTCGGGACAGGACATGGGAGATAATGCCCAGGGGACACACCACTGCCGCCAGGTGCAGTAGTATCAGGGAAGTCATCAAGCGTATTGACAGCCACCAATTTGAACCACTGGCAGAAGATGGTTAGAAAAACACTTGACTTTTGCTTACTCATAGTATATAGTATAGGTATGGTCAAGCAAAGAACGATAGCACCAAGGCAATATGAATGTAAAAAATGTGGACACTGCTGGTATCCCCGAAAGCCGGAGTTGCCAGCAGTATGTCCGAAGTGTAAAAATCCTAGATGGGATAGATAGAATGTCATACATCCATACTAAGGTAAATAACGCAGTGGCGACAGGTAAATTGAAAAGGGATGATACCTGCGCCATTTGCAAACAACATTTTGATAATCGTTATGGTTGCGGAACGATTGCACACCATGATGATTATTCCAAGCCGCTAGATGTAAGATGGCTATGCAGACCTTGCCATATGAGATACCACCAGGGTATCAAGCCAGTGATTAGGGCGATAGATTTGCCTATATGTGAAGAATGTAAATCGGATAAGGTAACTAAAGCAGGATTCAAGGTAACTAAGGGCAAAAAGTTACAGCGTTATCAATGTAAAGCCTGCGGTCATATCTTTACTGCTTGAGATGGAGGGGGAACAAAAAATGATACAGAAGTTTGTCAATGCGTTTATGGACAGAAAGCCTACTATTACTAATAGGTTCAAAGAGTCACATCCAGACAGCTACCTAGAAATTGTGAAGGCAGTTATTGAGATTTTACCCGAAGCGAATGGGGAACAACCAGACCCCGAAAGAATACATGAGATTGACGATGGTGATTATCAAGGTACTCTCCTTTATATTATTGGGGCAAAAGGCTACCAACCAAATACTTACTGGTCAGTAAAGGTGGTTTATGGTTCTTGTAGTGGATGTGACACCTTACAATCAATCAGCGAATATTCTAACGAGCCACCCACTACCGAACAAGCAGATGATTACACCAAGTTAGCACTTGACATTGTTACAGGAATACACTCGATAGAATAATAAAGAAGGGGGAACAAAAAGATGGTAACAGAACAGGGGACACAGACTAACCCAGAACCACCGACAGACTTGACCAAGCTCACCAACCAAGTTCAAATAGTAGCCAAAGCAAGAAAGGACAAAGCCTACTCCAGCGAAGCATTGAAGGAACTCCAAGATACGTTTTTTCAAATGCACAAAGAGAGTTTTGATGTTGCCGAAACGCACAAGGCAAGGCTGGAAGCAGCAGAGACGTTGCTCAGAAGCCTCACCATCGAAGCCTACAAACTAACCGGAAATAAGGCGCCGGTCCCAGGGGTAGGCATCCGCGAGATTAAGAAGGTCGGCTATGATGCCAAGGAAGCCTATACATGGGCGCTTGACCATAAACTGTGCCTGAAGCTGGACGATAAGAAGTTCAGTGACTTGGCTAAAGATGGTGACATAGACTTTGTAACCATCACCACCGAGCTACAAGCCACCATCGCCTCAGTATTGGAAGTCTAACCGGTATCTTTGGTATAGGATAAGATAATGGCTAACCGCTACTATGTAGACAACTTCAAGGAACTCACCGAGAAAGAGCGGAACAAACTCAGGCAGCGCTTCGTGTGCGCCGAGTGTGGGGAGTGGGTGAACTGGTGGAAGGACCCAAAGAACGACAAGGTATATCTGGCTTGCTACCGACACGACAGAAACCAGCACGATGGAGTAGCCAAGGAATTTATACCACCAGACGATAGAAAAACTTTAGCAAGGAGAGAGTCAATGGGAACAGAAATTATTAGCGTCAATCAAGCACTGGCAGCAAGGAACCTGCCAACCACCGGAACAATGAATGAGTCGCAGGCGCTTCAGGTGTGCCGTGTGTACTGGCCGAAAGCACCGGATACTAACATCGAAGCGGCAGCCTACCTTTGCCGTGACTACGGACTACACCCAGGAGCCAACCATATCTATCTGATACCATATGCTGTTAAAGACCAGAGCGGTAAGGTCACTGGGCATAGGTGGGAAATGATATGGAGTATCGCAGCCAAGCGCCTTGTTACCATGCGCGTCAAGGGCCAGTATTCTTATATTGATGATACCCCACGCAAGATGTCGGAGGCGGAAGAAATTAAAATCTTAGGTGCCGTGGACAAGAGTAAAGTGAGGGCTATCACCAGGCTACGGAATATGCAGGGAATGGAAGCATCTGGTATTGGTGAGATAGGTGCCGGTGCTACCGTTAAGGGTATTGATAAAGGCAACTCACTGTTAAACATGGCTATGGTGAGGTCAGAGAGCAGGGCATTGGACAGGCTACCAGGCGATATGTCACTGCCGGTAATGGAAGCCATCGATGCTACATTTGCTGAGACACCCGATGGTCACCAAGTGGATAAGGAAACCGGGGAGATAGTAGAGGGTGAAGCTAAGCTGGTAGCCGAAGTGGAAGAAGCACCATCGCCAACAGAGAAGCCAAAGGCGAAGGCTAAACCTAAACAGGAACCGACCGCAGAGGCAACAGAGCAGGTGTTACACCCTGAAGAACAGACCGAGGTAGAGGAAGCCCCACCGCCAGAGGAAATGCCGCTTGAGGAAGCGCCCAAGAGTCCTATTGAAATGGATTGGTTTCAGGAACAGACTGGCATACTCCAGGGTAAGAAACTGGAAGGCTGGACTAATGCTGGTATCGTTGGCAAGCTACAAGGTATCACCGGAAAGAACGCCAAGACAGTAACCGAAGCCGTCAGCTATCTCAATGCTGAACAGGCTGAGGAGTTTGTCCAGCTTATTACAGATACCGTAGAAATGGCGTGAAAGGAGTTACAATAGAATAAGGAATAGGCTTGCTGGTAAGGGTAGATAGCAAATAAAACGCTCCCTTTAAATAGAACTTATAGCCAGCAAGAGCCAGCTACCAGAATAGACAGGAGGCTTGGAATGTAGTACAGAGGAACGTGCTACTAGCTGGCAAAAGGGGTGGGGTGCCGAAACAGTGAAGGGAACTAAAACCTTCCACCCAAGCTATATCGGTTAAATGGAAAGCTGAAGGTAGGTGTAGTAATTGAACCTACAACCAGCCCCACCCACAGTAAAGGGGGAATATCATGGGACAAGACTATTGCGATAAATGTAATAACACAGGACTCCTACCATTCAAGCGAAAAGATGGAAGCATAGTGCCTAATGCTTTCCTTGACTGCGAGTGCAAGATAAAGATGAGAGAACAGGAACAAGACCACTTTAGGGAAATCAAACCAGAGGACTTTGACTTTGCTATGTCAGATGATTTTAGGGAGTCTACATTTGAATTATACGGTCAGCCATGGGAACAGCGACCTAAGATATACCAGCCAGAGGAATCGCCAGTAGTAGCAGAACCTCAGCCATGGACTCAGCGACAGCAATACCAGCTTGACCAGACCAGGAGTGAACTAATCAGCATCAGGCGCACACTTCAAGAGAGAGATAACAAGAAGCTGGAGATTGGAAAGGCACAGCAACCGCCTCAGAAATCTACCTACAAAGGATTGGTG
>Ga0307928_10003432_pt1 | contig 12080 bp, 15 predicted proteins | sample AceLakmetagen232_FD_201815 | JGI IMG/M metagenome (GOLD analysis project Ga0307928, IMG submission 201815) | Saline water microbial communities from Ace Lake, Antarctica - #232 | ecosystem: Environmental > Aquatic > Non-marine Saline and Alkaline > Saline | place: Antarctica: Ace Lake... | reverse complement strand
ATAACGATAAAATCAGCAAGAGATTCACAGGACTCATTCACAGGCTCAGACAGATTGAACTTAAAGATATTGGAATCGAAGAAATGAAGAGAGCAAAATCTGAACTTCAAAAGATATTAAATATGGCATTGAAACTTGAAAGGGCAAGCAAATAATATGAAAATTACCTTAAAAAAAATTCAAAAAGAATTTCATAATCTTCAGACTCACTTCAGAAAAGTTGAATATAAAATCATAAAAGAAAAATATTCTTTAACTTTGAATGATGAAGAAATCTGCAAAAATGTTTCAGGTCGAGAATTTTACTTGATTTGCAATAGTTTGAGGAAATTTTACCTTAGACATCAACCTGAGATAATCAAAGATTTTGAGAATGTAATTAGCAAATATAAGTGAGGTAAAAAAATGATGCAAGAGGTCACAGATTATGGAGATAAAGAACTTGCTAAATTCAAGGAGGGAAAAAATGAAAAATAAACTAATTGATGGAAAAATAAAGTTAAAAGAACTCATGGGTACGAAAGAATACGAATGGTTGCTCTTAAAACTGGGATTTAAGTCTTTTGATATGAATGAAAAAACAAGTTTTGATATAACATTTCGTAAGAAAATAAATATCTTAGACAAAAGAACTATAAAATCTTCATTGGATAAACCAGACAAAAGAAATATAACAATAAATACAATTATCACAGATATTGAACTCGACGACGTTTTTGTTATTGACGAAAAAACTTACACGATAACAAACATATTGGCTGAGAGATTGGATGAATATGAATAGATTCCTGATAAATGGCAAAGTTCTATTAAAAGATTTAATGATTCACTTAGAACACAATGACCTGAGAGATAAACTAGGTATTAATGCAATTAACATAAATAGAGAAGAGGTTGCAGAGTTAGAACTTCACAAGACAATTATAAATTCCAAAGGAAGAACTGTTACAATCGAAACTATTTTCAAAGGTCTTGAACCCGATGATATGATTGTGATTGATGAAAAAAATAATATGATAGTAAATGTGGAGATGGAGGGAAACAATGTCTAAAGATTATTGGGGACATGAAAGAAGAAAAAAAGAAGAAGAAGAGGATAAAAAACGTATAAAAACAAACTTGGATATTGAAAATGAAGAAAATGAATTAAAAAAGAAAATATATGACATACTTGAAAAACATGATATAGAATTAAGTGTTGAAGGTTGCGGTTGTTGCGATTCTCCAGAGGTTACCTTTAAATACAAAGGCGAGACTATTGTAAATGAAGAAGGATGTTTTAACTTTTCTAATGTTGGTGAAAGAGAATATGAAAACTACCATAAAAAAGAAGCAGAGAGGGTGAATTTATGAAAAAATATAAAAAAGTGGACGAATTTAAAATGATGATAAAAAATACGGAAGGTGTGGTCGAAAATCTTCCGACACCAGAATACTTTGAAAGAATTGAGGATTTTTACAATAACTTGAATCTTGTAATGGCTACAAATAAAGACAGATCAAAAGAAATTGATAGATTTGTTTATCTTCTTATAGAACAATTCAGAATCCACATGAAAGAATCTAGCGATATATATGAAAGAATGGAAAGAGAAACTAAAACATATCAACGAAATGTTTTCCATCTACAAAAAACCATATCACATAAAGAAGAAGGAATCAAAGGTAGGGATAGAGATAGAAAAGCACTAGCAAGAGAAAAATTAAAACTTGAAACAGAAAAAGAACATTTAATCAAAGTTATCATCAAACTGGGCAAATCTTTATGAAAAAATTCATGTGGAATTGTTTAGATTTTTCAGGAGGAGAAAATATATATTTTTTCGGTCATCCACGAGATGCTTCAAATATATTTTATAAAACGATAGAAGCACATAAAAAAAGTATCCCTGATTTTATCAGACCAATGAGATTTTTATTTGAGGAATTTTCTAATTTAAGATGCTGTTATAAAGAATATGATTATGATAAAATCAAAGAAAAGATTGATAAAGCAGACTGGTATAATGAAGAAGAACTATACACCATTGATATAAGATTTATGATTCTAGCAAAAGATAAATTACTTTCATTAAAATCTCTCCCATTGGAAGATAAGGAGATGATTCAACTATGACAAAGAAAACATTTGATTTAGACAGATACCAAATGGAGGGTGGCGAGGACGCTGTAATGAAGTTTGGACCAGTTGATGTTAAACCTAAATTCTCCACTCAAGACCATCATATCATTGAACTCGATACAGGAAGTGTTAAGCTTTCAATCTATGTAAGTAATTCAGGTGAAGCTATTAATATATTTCACCCTAACAAAAATGGAGAGCAAATTTTAACAAGGATAACAAAGAACACAACATCAATCAGGAGAAAGTGTCTTAGTGATTTTATGACCAAAGAAAAATACAAAATAAAAAGAAGTAAAATTAAAAATAAATAAATATACTTTACAAGACTTAATAAACTATGATATAATTAAATTAATCAATTATACATTTCCTAATAAAAAACCTGCCCCTTTGTCAGCTTGCCCCTTTCAAACCGGCAGTTGAAAATCCCCTGAATGCAATGTTCGGGGGATTTTCTTTTTTTAGAACTTAAATCCGATACCAGCTGTCAGACCTGAGTCCCTTTTTGGATATGATGAATTGTTTCTACCGATTGGAAAACCAAACTCGAAAGACACCTTGTCCGTAAGTTTAATACTTACTCCACCGTCGGTTCTTTTACTGGTTCTGTTTTTGAGTTCCCATGATAAAAATATTCTGTAATGTCTGAGTAAATTTCTTCAACTTTTGCACTGAAGAATTTTCCAACATCTCCCACCAGTGGAGCAATAGCCTTCTTGAGTTTACTTGTTAAGACACCTGTAATAGTATTCATAACGTCGTCCCTAACTCCTGCTAGTAATGCGTCCTGTTCTTTTTTGTCAATCTTTCCATCTGCAAAATCTTTTTTGATTTGCTTGGAATACTTTTCAAAGAACTCTCTCACAATCGGAATCATAATAAGTTCAACCTGATTAATGCACATGTCAAGGGTTTCACTTTGACTCTTAGCTTTCCCAGCTTCAGCTGCTCTCCTTAGTAAACTTATTACAAACCATGCAATAACAGTAAAGATACTGGGAATGATATACTTAATCATGATTTGAACGAATTGGTCTGATAAAATTTCTTTAATATGTTCCATTATTTTCCTCCGTATTTTAATTTAAGAAGCTCAAAGGCTTCATTTTTCATCTGTTCAAATGGGAAAAGTTTTCCTGGACAAGACTTATGAGGGTTGATACTTGTGTGAGTATTTATTATGAGTTTATCAATGTCTGGCATGAGTCCTGCTTCTCTTCCTTCTTCGTATAAATCTACAATAGAAGCAATTCCAGCTTTGTATTGTATTTCTTCCATTCTTTCTGAGTCAAAATTTCCTGAGAAACAAATCCCTAAAAATTGTCTATTCTCGTCTCCTGAACGTCCTCTGTATCCAGCGTGATTACCTTTGTGATTAATCTTCAAAGTTTTATAAATAACTCCGTCTGGTTGGTTTACTCGATGATATGCTATGTTATTCCATTCGTTGAAATCTACATGGTGGGCAGCATATCCGTATGGGTTAGAACCTGCAAGAACTTTTTCTGTTGCACTCTGGTGAATTGTTATACCTAACAACTTTTCTCTCAAAATTTGGAACCGAGTTCCATGCTTTAAATCTTTGATAATATCCTCGACGATAAATTCTAAAGGTAATTTTTTGTTGTTATTCTCAGATTTTATCTGTTCAATAGATATTATATTTTTCTTTCCACAATGATTACAAAATGTTTCGTAATTCAAATTGACCACTCCTTTTCATTTTATTAATTAAATTATACCTAAATATTTTGAAATAATAAAAGCACCTATGCCAGCAAGAGCTGTAAATGTTCCTGATATTAAAGTCATAATAGCAAGATAATATGAACTCTTATGTGATGGATCATTTTTGTGAGTTTCAAATTTAGTTTCAAGGGAAATAACCCTTTTGTCACTGTTAGAGACTTCTTCTATAAATTTTTTGATGTCGTCTCTCATTTCTGATATATCATTCTTAATATGTTCAATGTCTTTTTTTTGCTCTGAGAAATTTACCTTCATATTTTGAATATCCTCGCACTTTCTGCTAGCCATAACTTTTCCGAGTTCGATGACTGCACTATTTATAACTGATTTCATTTCGTTTGCTGTTAAACTCATATTCTCACCTCCTATCTATTGTATCAAATTTTTTTAATTATTGCCTACATCAATATAATAGTTTCTTGGATTTTCAACTGGTTCAGTATCATCTGATAAGAACTGATTGAATGTTAATGTCATATTGTAAGGTGAAGTGTGTTCAACACTATCAATGATAAACTTAGGTTCTACCTTAAATATCTTCTCCACTTTAACTTCATCAGGAAGAAAAGCTGCACCTCTTCGAGAGCGAACTTTTAAATTTTGATTTATTTGCGAGTTAATGAATCCACCACCGACCACATTACCAAATCCCACGACTAAGGTTTTACCAAGATGATTTGATAAATCAATAGGAGTAAAATAGAAACGAGTCATATCTTCATTGAGTGGAGTTGTGAAAAATGCTAGATTTGTTTGTGGTTCGTCACCTTGAGCTTCAACATAAGCATAAAAGAATAAACTTATATTTGATGAATATTTCCAGTCAATACCTCTCATGGAGTTTGCAATAGATTGAGCTTTAGCCTCATTGAAAAATCCATTATTATGTTTAGAATTAGACATAGGGTGAGAAAACTCGATTAAAATATTTACGTTAAGTGGAACCTCATCGCCGTCCCCAAAATCCTCAAATCTGTCTGCTTCTAAACTTTTAATAGTCAGAATATTTCCCATTGGTCGTCTGAGGTCGTCATTATCAGGGTCATTATCTTGTTCGTTCTGCCATTCTTCTCGTTCTTCTTCACTTCCAAGAAGTTCATCAAGTAAATTTTCATTGAAGTTTGCTGATATAATAGCGACGATAATATAATTACCTTCTTTAGTTTGAGCTACAAGAACTGTATCTCCTGATTTTACATCTTCCAAGCGAGTATTAACTTTAGTAATTTCTTCTCCTGTGTCGAGTCGAACTGTAAAAACACCACGATATTTCTGATGAGAAACAGTTCCTCTTAATATACCTAATCTTTCTGGAATTAAATCATCAAGTATTGCTGCTAAGCTTATATCAATATCTGGAACAGCTTTTCTTTTTGTTTTGGCATCTGTATTGATTCTATTAATTTCAACTTCAGTTATTTTCATTGCTTTGATAGTTGAATAATAATCTTCAAGAGTTTTTTCGACAATCCAATAATAATATGCAATACCAGCTTCAACAGATACAACTTTAATTAATTGATTTTCAGTAAGTTCAATAAGTGGTGGAACTGAGATAGTGTGAATTTCAATTCCTGCGATGTTTCCGTTAAGTATCCCTGACCTTGCATCTATAACCTTCTTCAGGAGGTTCTCAGATTGCTTAAAGGATGATAAATAACTTGAGAGAATTGCTCCACCATCTCTTATTCCATCATCAATTACTACTTCCTCTGATATTTCCTTTATAAGATTAATAGATTCATCATTTTGGTATTCAAAATCTATTTTAGTATAATCTTCATAATCAGCTGAGCTAAGAAAATCTCTACCCCATACATTAAACTTAACAGCAATAGTTTCACCTTGCAAAACTTCCCCAGTAAATTTAATATAAGCCTTGTCAACTCTCTTAACTGGAGCATTAGGTTCATGAACACGAACAGCAAAAAAGTATTTGTGTCCACCAATTTCAGGATTATTCTCTGTGTGAATAGAACAATTTCTTAATACAACTGGTTCAATATATGAAATCTTGGCTTGTTCAAGGTCAAAATGTAAACTTTTAAGAACCGAATCATTAAAAGGAATTTCAAGTAAAAATTCAAATTTCCATCCATCTACATCAAGTCTTTTAAATGCTTCATAATTTGAATAAACTATTACAGTTTCCGAAGAGTTTGGTAAGTTATTATGGTTATTTATTTCCCATGATAAGTCTATCGTTTTCAGAAGTTTATCATCTGTCATTTGAACATCGAAAGCAGTTACAATACTTGAAAGACTTCCTGTTTGACTTGCATTAAGTTTAAGAATCTTCCATTCAGGTTTACCATTCTCTGATAAACTCTTTGAACCGAATGTATTGCCTGAATAATCTTCAAGAAAGAAATCCCAATATATCGGAACTTCAGGAGCAAGATGATATAATCTCAAATCAAAATATCCTACTGCAATTTTACGGTCTGGATATGGTTGAAGGTCGATTTGTTTATTAAATGTCGATACACCGATAACACTTTCGTTAAATTGAAGTTTAACAACTGCTTGTTTGATATTATTGAAGTCAATTTTGTCTGACCATGCTCCAAAGAATATTACAGAATCAGGGTCATAAGCTGTAACCACAGTATCAAAACCATCAGTTAAGTAAAAAGAATTTCCTTCAGGTGTTGTGTCATCCTGACTTTTATCAGGCACGTTTGCTTCAAGATTATAATTTTGATTAATATCTTCATCAGGTGGAATATATTTTATTCTCCCTTTGTTCAGAATAAAACTTCCATCGAGTTCTCTTTCCATTATCTGAATTTCATCATCTTGAAAAGTAAAGACTTCAAAATTTGCAAAATAATCTGGCAAAAACATGATGGTTTCATTATCTATCTCAAACATCATAAGCTGGTCAACAAATCGGATATTTTTTATTATTTCAATACTTTTTCTGTCATTTACAGAACGTGGACCAGTATATTTATTACCTTTAGGTGTATAAACATTTTTAAATCCAGCTTGAGAACATATTTCTTGAAGTATGTCTCCATTGAATTTTCCTGTTAAACTTTTTGTTAAAGTAAATTCAAGTAATCTTTTAACCTGACTTGTAGCTTTTATCTCTACATTTCTTTCCCCTTTTTCACCAATCTTATCTTTAAACCAGTCGATTCTAGCTTTGGCACTTTTCTCGACAAGACCATCGCTATATGTATATTCAACTTGTGAATTATATCTAAGCCACGAAGAATTTTCTGGAAAAAGCTTACCAGTTAAGTTGGCAGTTATCTCAGTTATTCCACTGTCTCTATCTTTAGAAAGTTTAGGACTATCCACATAATCAGTTAAATCAATGCCATCAATTACAAATGTTTGTAAAACATCACGATCAAGAGTTCTGTCTTTACGAGTTGCTGTGAAAATTCTAGGTTCAGACTCTCCACCTCTCACAGATATTGAAGTAAGTTCAACGCTGTTTAATCCTGTTTCAAGAATAACAGGAGCAACAAAAACACCATCTTTTAAATATGAAGGAGTATCAATAACAACATCATCCACAGCAAATCTCTGAGTTATATTACCTTTTGCAAGAACAAAAAGAATCTCTCTAGCTGTTACCTGCCCTGTTGCTGTAATAAGCTCAGGGGGATTAGGTTTTTCAAAATCTGCTGGTTGACTGAATCCGCTTCGTCCTGTAATAAATGCCATTATAAACCGCCTTATATGCTTAAAAGGTCATTGAAATTTTTACCATCTGACCTTACTGCAAATTTTCCTGTTTCTTCTTGCCATCTTATTATTGTAGTTTCACAATAGATTGGTTCTAGGTCGATGATTCTACACCTTCTTTTAAGCATATTAGAAGCCATAAGAGATGTGCCAGTTCCACCAAAAACGTCGGCAACAATATCACCAGGTTTAGAAAAATTTTCAATTATATTTAATGGAAGATATAGAGGGAAAGCAGCTTTATGAATCTTATGATACTTGTTTCCCATATTCTTTGGACCCTCAATAACATTGTAATACGTTCCTTGACTAAAACTAGCACTTTCAAAATTTCTTGTTGGATTTGAATTACTGAAAGCAAGAATAAGTTCAACGCTTGAATTGACCATTCCAGCCTTAAGTGATGGTGCAGGATTGCTTTTTTTCCAATAAATTGTATCTTTATATAATTCAGCGAAATGGTGCATGAACTCTATTATTGATACTTTATTTCCTGATAACATTTGCAGATTGTAAAAAGCTGTATCGCAAAATTCAAGAGCAGTATTCAAGGAACTTTTCAGAAATTCTAAAAATTCCTCTGGAGTTTGAGTATCAACATTATTCACATATTTTTGACCTGTTTTATTTTTTTTATCTTCATCACCAAGATTGAGTGAACCACAATTATAAGGTGGACTCGTAAAGCATATTGAAGCTTTTTCACCGGCAAACAATTTTTTCATTGTTGCTTTATCGGTAGAATCTCCACACATTACACGATGATCTCCTAGTAAAAATATTTCGCCCTTTTTGATGATAGATTTTTCAGGAATATGGTCTGAACCATCATCCAGAAGTTTTTTATCGCTTAAATCATCTATAATTATATCTGAAATATCTAAAAGGTCAATATCCGGTATGTCTACCATATCTCTTATTTCATCAATTTCAATGTTGTTTTCTTCAATAAAATCATTAAGACTATCTATTTCAATCTTTGCATAAATAGAAGAATATATTAAAACAAGTTTAGCTGCTTCATCATGAGAATCACACTTAATATAATCAGCTCTAAATAAATCTGGTAACTCATGCCCTTCTTTTTCTAATTCACGAAGAACAAGGCAACGGTGAAAACCGTCAAGACAATAAATTGTATCATCATCTTCCCAAACTTTAAAACTTTCCACGAAATGATTTTTAAGTATAGAGTTTTTAAGTCTTTGCTTTTCGGTTTCACCTAATACCTTAAATTTATTGGTTTGAATAAACTGAAATTCTCTCCAATCGACCTGACCACTTTTTATTATTCTATTATCTATTTTCACAGTTTACAACTTCCCTTTTTCAATTTCAGTATCAACTGACTCAATAACAGTTCCATAAGTAGCTGGACTATCGTATTCAATCGTATAAACATTTGTGAAATCTGTAAGATATTGTTTAACAGGAGTTGCTGGTGTTGCATCATCAAGAGGAAGAACACTGTCAGTATCTCTATCAATAGTAGCACCTTGAGCAACGATATTAACCGATGAATGACCAGTTACATAATTGATTCCAGTAGTTCCAAAAGTTAAAACAGTATCATTTAAACTTACTTCTCCTGCAATAGTAGAAGTTGTAATCCATACATTACGAGTAGAAACATCGACAACTCTAACAATATTACCCAAAATGATTCCAGTATTTACATATTTCCCGTTATCTTCGTCGATACCTTCATAAAATCCGTTTGCCGTTTCAAGGTCAATTAATTCTTTAGAAAATATGTCGTATCCACCTCGTTGACTGTATTGAGCAGTAGAACCATTCATAACGTCGTCAAGATGAGGATTTGCACCAGCTGATGTTATTCTTTCATATGTTAAATCCATAGTCAGATTAACTAAATCTTCAGTGAACTCTGTAATATGTGCTTGACCAGGAAAAGATACAGCGTAAGCATTCAAATCTGCTTCTGATTCATTTGGAGTCGGTATTCTCTGGTCATATGCTGATAAGCTCCAATATAATAATCTTCCATCGAAATATGTAGTTGGTGCATTATATGTATATTGAGATGTTCCATCGCTGTTATTAACGAGATTAGAATCATCAAATGCAATATCAGATGCAAGAACACCCTTTACAGACTGAGTAGCAAGAGTTTCTTTGTAATAAAGATTGTATCCGCCAAGGTCATCGAGAACTGTCGTTCCAGAAAAGTAAGCTAATACGCACTGGTCATAATCTTCAAATACAAAAGGAACAGGCGTTGCATCATCTGTGTATTCTTTTAGTAACCATACTTGAGAATCATCAAGAAGAGCTACGCTTAGACCCGTTGTTATAACAAGATTTGTTGGATTTACTTCTGATAAGATATAAAATGTTACACCGGAATCGAAAGACACTGATTCGCCCGGAGAATATTCAGAAGAAATATCTGCACTTATCGGAATAGTTACTGCTCCAGCTGCAATATTTCCATCAACTGTTACATAAACAGGCGTTGCACCTGAAGTAATTTTCTCGATTGTCCATTCTCTTACACTCTCATTAATTAAAACGAGTATCTTGTTTAAATCTTCCCATTGACCAAGAGTTGCAGTATTATCCCATTTTGTGAGTTGGTCACCATCTTCATAATAGATAGATGCAACATCTCCCACAACTGAGTTGATACGGAGTTGTCTTGAATCTGTTGGAGATTCATCTGTTTTTGTAAGAAGTTTAATATCATCTGAAGAAGTAACAGGTGCAAGTAATCCATATTTAATTTCTACATGAGCACTGGTTACATTATCAACGATATATCTAGTTGTTTGAGTTCCTAGAAAAATTCTATCATCAGCTGATAAAAGACCTGTTAAGTCTGTTGTTGTATCAATTATTTTAATTCCTGTATTGAAATTACCGTCAACTGTTCCTACACTCACACCTGAATTATAAACATCATCAGTTTTTGCATCAGTTATAGTAAGGTCACTGGTCGTTGGTCGTTTAAATTTAAAAATCAGTTTAGCAAGCTCATCAGGTGAACCTGTATCTTGTAACCCTATTGACAACACTTCAAGCTCTGTTGGTGGTGTTGGTGGTGCTGTTTCAGCTCCTAAATTCGCTATTGATGGTGTGGGAAATCCACTTTCTCCTATTGACATAAAAAATCACCTCTCTTTATTTTACCATAATTATAAGGATTTTATCTTATATGATAAGAAGTTTTTTAAAAAGTCTTATTTTTAATTAAAATAATATATAAAAAAGTTTTAAAATACAGTTGACAAGTATAAAGATTGTTGATACAATTAGAATATAAAAAGAAAAGGGGCAATTAACATGGCAAACAAACTTTCAAACGAAATTAAAAAGAATCTCACAGAAATTATTGTATCACTTCAGGAAAATACAGGACACGAAAAAATGACTAGAAATGAAACACGCTGGGAATCAGCTGAATATGAAAATTATTCAGTAAATACCAATGAAATAGTAGAAGCGATTATCAATGAAGTTGAAAAACTTGATGGAATTGTCGATGAAGTTGTTATTGAATCCGGTGGAATTTCAGTTAATGAAGATTATGAAATTGAAGGCGAATACGAAATCACTGTAACACTTGATACTGATGAAGAAATCGGTATTGAAATAGATGGTTCAGATTTTGAATATGAAGTAGTTTAAAAGGAGGAGAGATGAGTATAAAATGTCCTGTTTGTAATAAAAAAATAAGAATAGAAAATAAAAAATCCTCTTGTTCACATTTTTTAGGACAAAAAATGAATAAAAACGGAGAAAAAGGTGAAGGTTTTAATTTTCATTATAAAGAAAAAACCAATCTAAAAGATTTTTGGAAATAATTTTAACTTCAATAATTAAAGGGGGTAAACGATGAATATTATAAAAAGATTAAAAGAAAATAATCAGGACTTTGAATTTTATCCAACTACAAATGAGATACTTAAAGACTTGTTATCAGACATGGAAATTTACGAAAATAATCACATTGATTTTTTGGATGTTGGTTGTGGTAATGGAAAAGTATTTAATTATATAAATTCTAACATTCCAGAAAATTCTTCCATATCATGTTATGGCATAGAGAAATCAAAAATATTAATAGATTCCTTACCTGAAAATATATTTATATTAGGAACTGATTTTAATAAACAAACATTTATCGACAAAAAAATGGATGTTATATTCTGTAATCCACCATATAAAGAATTTCAATTATGGATGATGAAATTAATTTCTGAATCATTTTGTAAACAATTATATTTAGTAATTCCCGAAAGATGGAAAAACAACAAGGAATTTCTGAGCATGGCAGAACAAAGACAATTTAATTATAAAATTATTGGTTCTTATGATTTTCTTGAGTCAGAGGATAGAAAAGCAAGAGCAAGAGTAGATTTAGTTGTGTTTAGACAAAAATCTGGTTACAGAGTCGATGATCCTTTTGAAAACTGGTTTAACACTAACTTTGAAATTAAGGCAAAGAAATCTGAATATGGTTTTACATCTGAACATGATATGA
>Ga0307928_10003431_pt1 | contig 12082 bp, 15 predicted proteins | sample AceLakmetagen232_FD_201815 | JGI IMG/M metagenome (GOLD analysis project Ga0307928, IMG submission 201815) | Saline water microbial communities from Ace Lake, Antarctica - #232 | ecosystem: Environmental > Aquatic > Non-marine Saline and Alkaline > Saline | place: Antarctica: Ace Lake... | reverse complement strand
TCTTTATTGCCTCGACCGCCCGCTGGAGCAGCGGGCAATCCGACAGGTCATTATGATTTTTTTTGGTTTTTTCCTTGACAAAGCTGCTCATTTCTGCTCCAATTTTTATATCACTTCGGAAACGGATTCCCGGTTACATTCAACCCGACGCGTTCCTACACGCGCCGGTCGAGTTAATAATTATCAACCGGCGACGCTCACCGGTTGCTGTGTTTCGGAAAATTCTATGTCGAGCTCCTGCAGCTTGTCGTCAACTGCTTTGCTTAAAAGGTGCCTGGCTAATGGATTGATGGATATAGACATTAGAGGAGCCAAAATTTGAAGCTTCTTAATGAGCAAAATATCGCACTTGCGATGACTACTGATACTGATATTTCCGGCTACTTCCATTGCCTGCCTCAAAATCGTTTAACAATTTACTGCGATATACAGCTAAAGTCGGCGAAAGTCAAGAAAAAAATTAGAAAAATAAGAAAAGATGAGCAAAAGAAATTAAAAAAATAAGTTTTTTTGTTCTAAACCTTTACTTATGCTGTGTTTATGACAACAGGAAAAAAATTGAAAAAAACTGAAGAAAAACCCCTGACCGGCGATGTTCCTATCGATATTCTTGATAGTTTTGACGATACCCTCACTAAACACAGCCTCAAAAAAAAAGATGTTGTCCGGAAATTAGCGAAGCTTTTTTTGGGCTGGACAGAGGAGGAACAGAAGGCTTTTTATTTTCAACCTGAAGGTGAGCAAACGCTGACGGACCTGATTCGTAAATTGATTCAGCAGGAACTCGGCGGAGCGGAAATAGAGGTCTCCGAGAAATCGGACTTGAAAAAGGCCGCAATGGCGGTTATGACTATATTTGAAGGCCAAAAAGGCCAACGCGTAATAATGTCCGAAAAAGACCGTGCATCGCTCGCAAAACTACTCAAAACAATCGGACCCGCCGTCAAAAAGGCCCGAAAAGCAAATTGAAATTACAATATCCTGGAGAGGAAAATGAAAACCCAATGCCCGAGCTGCGAAACAGTACAGAAAATCCCGGATATTTACGAAGGCAAAGATATTAAATGTGAAAATTGCAACAAGACTTTCAAAGCAGAAAAGCTGTCAAAGGCTCCTGTCCGCATCGATATTACTCGCAAGCAGGAGCCTCCTGTAAAGGTAAAGATTTCACCGGCTTCAGGCCCGATTCGATGTGCAAAATGTGGTTCAGAGCAAGTAACGGCCAACAAGAAGGGGTTTAGCGGAGGAAAAGCGGTAGGGGGGGCTTTGCTGGTTGGCCCGCTTGGCATCTTGGTTGGAATACATGGGAGTAAGAAAATCATAGTTACCTGTCTAAATTGCGGCAACTCTTGGGAGCCTGGGTAAAGTACTTGTCCGTAATTTTTTTTAAAAAAAAGACTTTACATGCCGATAAATGGTTTGTAGTTTGTAATTTTAATTGAATACCGGGTGCTTCCTACCACCCGCCAAAATTGAAACGGCGACGCTCGCAGGTTGTTATTAACAACCGGCGGGCGTTTTCTTTTTAAATCGCCCCCCGGAAAAACCGACAGGAAGTTAAATTTTTGTGGAAAGGATGCCAAGATGAAGACACTACCCACCCCCAAAGGCCTTTTAATCGTGCTGTGCCTGGCCGCGTTCTTCACGCTGGCAATAGCAGGCTGCCAGGATGGCCTGCGATTTGCGCCGAGCGAGCAGCAGAAACAGTCGGCGGAGCTTACACACGCGCTGGCAACAAAGGTCAACGCTCAGGGCGCAATGCCCGCCAGCCCGGCAACCGTACAATTAGTCGAAGGGACAAGGGCCGCGACTGCCTATATCGGCAGGCCCGCGATTCCGCCGAACCCTGAGCAGTTCGATACGCTCGCCAGTACCGCCAATACCGATGCCCAGGCCCGGCCGGATATATTTACCGTTGCCGATGAGGGAATGTCGCTCATTGCGGAACTGGCGTTATTCTTCGGAGTCGGAGTGACGGCTGTTGGAGGCAAAAAGGTTATCGAATGGATTATGCTCGCCAAACAAAAATCCGCTGCGCTCAGGCAGATCATTACGGCCAATGAATTGTTTAAGGACCGCAGTAGTGATAAAGTCCTCTTTAAGCAGACGCAAAACGCGGTGCAGTCAACGGCTACGCGGAAAATAGTGGCAGTCGAAAGGATTGCCCCCCCGGCCAAGAGCTGAATCTGAATCTTAATGAAAGGCGATTAAATGAATCCGGCACTACAGATATTCGGCCTGCTCTTAAGCGCCGCCGCCGCGCTGATCGGCGGCCTCGTGCTCTACACATTGAAGACGATGAGTAAAAGACTCGATACGCAGGAAAACAGGATGAATCTTATTGAGACCGAACAAAAGTTTCTCGCGGGCCGCAAGGTCGATTGCCAGCAGGAATTTGTTTCGATAGGAGCGTTCCTGCGAGAGACCGGCTATACGCGAAAACAGCTCGATGAAACATTAAAGGGCCTGACGAGCCTGTCGGGAAAGCTCGAGGTCGTTAATCAGCTTCCGCAGATAGCAGGCCAGATAGCCGCCCAAACCGTTAAGGAAATGGTAAGAATTTTAGGCAAGGAAAAGACCAATGGCTAAAACACCCGAAGCACAGTCAATTATTATCCGGCGCAAACGCATCCTGCAGTATCTCAGCTCGATGTACCCCACGCCGCTTCAGTTGGGGACGCTGTATAACAGCATCATATACATCGACCCGGACTACGATTTCCCGCTCTTTCAAAAGGATATCAAATATCTGAGCGACAAGGACTACGTTGAGTTTATTGACGAAAAAATCGGCGGAGCCGATGAATATCGCAAAAAGGTCGTGGGCTTAACGCCGGACGGCAAGGAAGTCGCAGAGGGCACGGATTTCGATAAGGCTCTGGAGATATGAAACGAAGGACGCACAGTACAATTGACAGACTGCCCGCCGACCTGCGTGACACTTTGATGCGCATGGTCGTTGACAACGAATGGCCGGACGATTTCCCGAACCATTTCGATGGAACGCCTCGGCTCGAAGATATTGTCGAGTACTGCAAAAGCAAGGGGCAGCGAGTTTCAAAATCTGCAGTCGGTCGATACAGCATGGGCCTAAAGACTATCGAGAAGATGAGAACCATGGGACTGATCGCACGCAAAACAATGGAGAATCTGACGCCCGAAGATGCGCCGAAAACGCAAAAGGCCGCTGCTCAAATGGCGACGGCCCTTATCCTCGAATTTATGACCTCGCGAGACGATTACACAAGCAAGCAGATAAAAGAGGTGTCGCAGGCGATAAGAGATACCACCTCTGTAACGATCAACGCAGACAAATACATCCGCGAACAGATCGCGACTAAAGCAAAGGCAGCCGAAAAGAATATTACCAATATCGCAAAAAAGAAGAATATCGACCCTGAGACCCTCAGGATAATCAGAGAACAGATTTACGGGATTTATAAATAATGGTAGCACCTGCAGTACCTCTATATCGATTTCAGGGTAATTGGCTTGCCGACAGAAGCCGGTTCAAGATCGGCTGCATGTCCCGACAAATAGGTAAGAGCTTTTCTGTCGGGCTCGAGGCGGTCGATGACGCTATCGAGACCGGCGATGACTGGGTACTGCTCAGTGCCGGTGAACGCCAGAGCAAAGAGCTGATGCACAAAGTCAAGATGCACTGCGAGGCCTACACTATCGCCGCTTCTGATATTCAAGCCGATGAGTATATTGTCGGCAGGACGAAATACGCGATGCTGCTCATCGAGCTGCCGAACGGCGCACGGATAATAGGCCTGCCCGCCAATCCCGATACGGCTCGCGGTTTTACAGCGAACGTTATCCTCGATGAGTTCGGAATCCACAAAAACTCAAAAGAGATATGGGCAGCGCTTTTTCCGACTGTAACGCGGGGCTACAAGGTCAGAGTAGTATCGACACCGAAGGGGCTCGGCAATCGTTTTCATTCGCTTTTTACCGGTGACAACGATTGGAGCAAGCACTTCGTCGATATTTATCAGGCGGTCGATGACGGCGTCCCGGTTAATATCGAAGAACTCAAAAAAGCCATCGACGACCCCGATCTCTGGGCCCAGGAATATGAATGCAAATTTATCGACCAGTCATCGGTGCTTTTGAATTACGACCTTATCACGGCCTGCCAGGACATCAGCGTTCCGCCTGAGATTAAGTATGAAGACTTCGATATCAACTCGCTCGACCTCGAACTCAAGGGTCCTGTTTACGGCGGAGTTGATATTGGCCGCAAACACGATCTGACAGTATTCGAATTCGACGAGCTGCTCGGCGATGTCTTCTGGACGAGACTAATCTTAATACTGGCAAAAGTGAAGTTCCGTCATCAGGAAAAGCTGCTCGCGGACCTTATAGTCAAACTCAACGTCACAAGAACCTGCATCGACTCTACGGGGATTGGTGCACAATTAGGTGAAAACACGGTCGACAGATTTCCGAGCAGAGCCGAGGCCGTTGAATTCACGAATAAAGTAAAAGGCGATCTCGCAATACGAACGCTGAGGATATTCGAGGACCGCAGGACCCGAATACCAATTTCAAGGGTTTACCGGGATGATCTTCATGCCGTCAAAAAAATAGTGACCGCAGCCGGGAATATACGTTACGACTCCGAACGCACAATCGACGGTCACTCCGATAGGTTCTGGTCTAAATCGCTCGTCTTTATGGCGTCTGATGAAGGTGTAATTCCGCAATGTATTTTACTGTGAGTTAATTTATGGATACACAGCAGGTAAAAGCAGAACGCGTCAGTCAGTTTCAGGCTGAGGCTATAAGGATTTCGGCCGAGCAGGATATCGAGCTTGCGCAAAAGTCATACGGCCTGAGCCAGTTCGCACAGATGTTCGCTATGGGTTTCGATTCGGCTGACAATAAGGATTCCAAACCGACCAGGCCTTACTCGCAGGTCGAGCTTGTTTACGCCTGCGTCAATAAGCTCATCGCCGGCGTCCAGGGGATGCCGGCGGTAATATCCACTCTCGATGACAAAATCATCGAATCAGGGCCGGTCTGGGAGCTCCTGTTCAAAAATCCTTTGATGAGCTGGACAAAGTTCGTCACCGAGACTATCGGCCACTACGCTCTAAGCTGTGACGTATTCTGGGTTTTCACTGAAACTCAGGGCCGCCGCCCAAAAGAGATAATGGTTATAAGCGGCACGCAGATGCACCCTGTCACCCACAACCGCCGACCAAACGGAGTTTTAATCGGCTGGGAATTCAGGGGTCGAAGTGCAGAGCGAGAGTTTTTCAGTCTCGATGAATGTTATCAGTGGAAGAATTTCAACCCTTACGACCGCTTTCACGGCATCGGCCCTGCGACGGCCAGTAAATACAGTATCGATTATTCATTCGCGGCGGCGCTGTACAACGCCTCGGCCCTGGCCAACGGCGCCGAGCCGGGAATAATCCTGACGGCTCCCGGCAATCTCGAGGCCGAGCAGATCAATAAACTAAGGTCTCAGTTCGATGCCAGGCATCGAGGCGCGAGCAGGGCAAAACGCACAGCGCTTTTAACCGGCGGCGTAGAGGCCAGCACAGTCGCGCTGAAGATGACCGATATGCAGGTTGCAGAAATTATGGGCATAAGCGATAATAAAATCTGCGCTTCGTTCGGTGTGCCACCCTCGCTTGTCGGCCTTATTACCGAAGCCCAGTACAGCCACGGCCCGGCGATGCGTGACTTTATTTTTAATACTATAATTCCGCTTACGAAACTCTTCGCCGGCGAAGCAACCGCTGCGATAATATCAAGATTTCTCAGTATCGATTCGAGCAAAGTCGCAAAGGATGTTGAGGACTCGAACTTCTATCGCGGCACAAATACCAGAGTCGCGAAAAAGAATTCGTTCGTTGCAGCCCGTCAAAAGGCGGCGATGAACAGCAATAATATATTCCTGTGGTTCGATTCCGATCAGCATCCGGTCGTTCAGGAGGCCAATCAGGAATCGACCGAAAAAATCTTAAAGTTCACCGAGGCAGGCGTCCCTTTGAACGATCTTATCGAGACGCACAACCTGCCTTATGAACAGGTCCCCTGGGGCGATGACCATCTGGTCCCGATGGGCCTTGTCCCGGCCCGGCTGCTGGTCGATATGAGTCTCGAAGAGATAACAGGGCCTCCTTATCCGGGCAATGAAGGCGATGGAGATGAAGAAGATAAGAAATCCACAGCGAAGAGCATCACAAAAGATGATACCGCCGACAGGCTGAGGCTCTGGAACAACTGGAAAGTATCCTGGTCAGCAATCGAGGGGCAGTACAACGCCTCGATGCGAAGATTCTTTCTCCGCCAGGAACGGGAACTGCTGACAAAACTAAAGACCGCCCTGAACGAATCAAAAGATATCACTAAGGCCGACCCCGAGCAGCTCATCGCCCGCATCGTTTTCGATCTTCGAATTGAAAACGGTAAAATAAAAGTTATCAACCATACCTTTTTCGATAAGGCATCCGAACTCGGCATCCGCCAGGCGCTGACCGAAGTTGCGGGCCTGTCAGGCGATGAACTCAACATCCGCACCGAGCAGCTTAAACGCCTGCCGATATTAAAAGGCAAACTCGTTATATCGAGTATCAAAATCGCAAAGGTCAACGAGACAACGCAGTTGCTCGTGGCAAAGCAGCTTCGCACGGGCCTCGGGGCAGGCGAGGGCCTGAACGAACTAACGGCCCGGGTCAAAAGGACCTTAGGCTCCAACCGCGCACGTGCCCTGCGAATTGCACGAACCCAGACGGCAGGCGCCGTCGGCACCGGACGTCACGAGGGCCTCAGGGCGGCGGGTACGAATCTAAAATCGTGGGTGACGGCCGGCGATGAACACGTCCGCAATGCCCACGTCACAGCAGGCAGCAGGTACACCGAAGGAATCCCCGTCGAACAGCCCTTCGACGTAGGCGGTGAAATGCTGATGTACCCGGCGGACCCGGCCGGCTCGGCGGGCAATATTATCAACTGCCGATGCGTCGAGATTGCAATAGCCGCCGCCGGCAAACAGTTCACCGTCAAACAGTTCAGTAATTATAAATTCTATTCGTACGATGATATGCAAAAAGCTCATGCCAGGGAGGCACAAAATGTTTCTTAAGAAAAAACCTGAAGAAAAATCATACCTGTTCGGCATGGTCAAATCCATAAACGAACAGCAGCGGACCCTCGATATAGTCGCTTCGACTTCGGAGCGTGACCGCCACGGTGATATAGTTGAGCCCGAAGCCTTCACCGAGACCATCGGTTCGTTCCTGGCCAACTCGGTTATACTCGCATGTCACCAGCATCGACTGAGCGATGGCTCGAGCCCGGTTATAGGTTCGGCCAAACCCGAAACGGTTAATATCAGCAAAAAAGATGTCACGATGACGATTCGCTTTGCCACAACGGAACTCGGCGAGCAGTACTGGTCACTTTACCGCGATGGTCACATGAAGGCCTTTAGCATCGGTTTCATACCGCTCGAATTTATCGATGAAAAAGATGAAAAGCTCGGATGGATTCGAACCTATTCCAAGATCGAGCTGCTCGAAGTCTCAGCGGTACCGGTACCGAGCAATCGCCGGGCACTGGCGAAAGTCAAGGAATTATTCGGCGAAGAGCAGGGCGATGATGTTGATGTCAAAGCCGTTGTTTCCGCCGCCACAAAAGAGCTGCTTGGCGATATCGATTCGCATCTCAAAGAGCAGCTCGATAATTTCGCAATACGCATCGAGGATTCCCTCGATGAAATTAAATCGTTACTGGTCCCTGATTCGGGGCGGCTCGCGCAGGAGTATCTCGGCAATCCTGACGAACAGGCGGCCTTGGCAAAGGACCAGATTACAGCCGAGCGACGAATCGAACTTTTAGAAAAAACAGTAAAATCCTTCATTAATGGAAAGGGAAATTAAAATGACTGACCAGGAATTTGAAGCATTGATGAAAAAGATGCTCGAAGATACATCAAAGGGGCTCGCGACAAAAGACGAGCTCAAAGCGGCAGTGGCTGAAGTCACCGCAAAAAAACTCGAATACGATGAGCACGTCAAGGGATTCAATACGACAATTGACGAGCTAAAGTCGGCCAACGACTCACTGGCCCAGCAGATCAAGAATCTTATGCGGACCCGTTTTTCGGCGATAAAAACACCCGCCGGAATGTACAACGGCGTCTGGGGCGATCTTGAAACCGCCAAGAACTTCGGACTGTTCATACTGGCCGAGGTTGCCGGTTCGAAGGCCGCCGCAGAGCTGCTCGAAAGTGCCGGTATCGAACGGCGTTATGTTGTCGGCGATAAGATAGTCAATCAAAAGGCTATGGGCGGCGACGACATCACATCCGGCGGGGCCCTGATCCCGACAGAGTTCATCCCGAACCTGATAGTGCTGATGGAAAGTTACGGCGTATTCCGACGCAACACCCAGGAATGGCCGATGGGTTCGGATGCAGCTCTTGCACCGATGCAAACGAGCGATCTAACCGTCTATTGCCCCGGCACCGGCGGCACTATCACCGCGAGCGACCTTACGCTTAAAAACGTTGGGCTGCAGGCGCAGAAATGGGCCACTTTGACCGCTATCGATTCCGAACTGACAGAAGATTCGGCCATCGCTATAGGCGAGATAGTCGGACGCAGTATTGCCCGTGCGTTTGCCAAAAAAGAAGATGAGTGTGCCTTCGTAGGCGACGGCACAAGCACCTATTTCGGCATCAAAGGCATCCGCACTACGTTGCGGGAGGTCGATGACACGATAGGCAACGTCAAGGGCCTGAGAGTGCAAGCCGCTGCAGGCGCATGGTCCGCGATAACACTCGCCGACCTGCTTGCAGTTGCGGGACTGTCTCCTTCCTATGCCGATGATGGCATAGACTGCAAGTGGTATAACCACAAGGGGTTTTATTACACAGTGATGCTCGGTCTGGCACTGGGCGCAGGCGGGGCAATGGCTTCGGAGGTAATCCATACAGGTTACACGCCAAAGCCGAGTTTCCTCGGCAGACCTGTTGAGTTTACCCAGGTAATGCCTTCGGTAATAGCCGCCGCCGACCACTGCCCTGCTTTATTGGCCAACCTGCGACTCGGCACGTACCTCGGTGACAGGCGTGCACTGAATATAGCTCACAGCAAAGAGGCGTACTTCGCTACCGACCAGCTCGGTATAAGAGGAACCGAACGAATCGCTATCTCCGTGTACGGACAGGGCGATACTACTGACCCGGGTCCGCTCGTGGGACTCTGGGCCGACATTGCATAAGCAACACTGAACTGAATTGTTTGTAAGCCCGGCCTTCGGGCCGGGCTCTTTGAAAAAATTGATTTTGAAAAAAGTTAATAACGTCTTTTTTGGAGATTAAAAAATGATTGATATTCAAAATTCAAAGATCGGTATCCTGCTGTCGCCGCAGTTAAAAAATGACGGCGATTTCGCAGGTAACACGTATATCGACACAGCCGGATGGGGACACCTAAGAGTGCTCTTAATCACCGGAACCGTTGATATAACTACCGGCTCGGCTGCCGAGGGTACGGCCCCATTAGTCGAGGAATGTGATACAACCGACGGCAGCTACACCGATGTTTCTGATGCCGCACTGGCGGACTCGATTTCCGCTATTGAAGACGACTCGCTCTTCGCCATCGACATCGACCTGACCAAGAGCCACAAGAGGTATATGCAGGTCCAGGCCCCGCACGCCGGCGATGGCACAACCGGAAACAACCTGGCGATCATCGGAATACTTTCAAAGCCAATGGTCCAGGGTCCCGGCTCGGCTGCCGATCAGGGACTAACCGAACACATCAAGGCCTAAGAGGGAAAGAAATGTCAAAAGTACTGATAGCAATACCGACAATAGGCGCGATTGACGCGACAACATCGGCCACTGCATCGCATCTGGCGCAGGCACCCGACGTCGATTACATCACGGCAAAGGGCAGGCCCGTGGACTACGTCCGCAATGGAATAGTTAAGCAATTCCTCGTGGGCAACTGGACACACCTGTTCCTCGTCGATTCGGATACCGGTCCGCCGCTGGATTGCCTATCGAAACTTTTGGCACTCGATGTCCCGCTGGCTTCAGGTTGTTATCCTGTCATCCAGCAGGGCGTACCCAAATGGGCAATCGCCAACAAAAATAGCGATGGGCACTACCGGCTACTCGAAAAGCCGTCTTTACCGACCAAGCCGTTCGAGGCCGATGCCGGTGGTGCCGGTTGCTTACTGGTCAGCCGTGCCGTGTTCGACAGGGTTAATTGGCCGTGGTTCAAGTGGATAGAAAATCCGGATGGCTCGCAGATTTCCGAAGATATTTATTTTTTCGATAAGTGTGCCGAAGCCGGCATCCGAGTCACTATTGAGCCGAACATCATCTGCGACCATTTCAAAAAGCTTAATATAACATCGCTTATGCGTTTAAAAATGCAAAAGAAAGGAGCACTATAAACATGTGGATAAAATTTAAGGAAACCTATTCCGGCCCCGCCGGCATGTTCGAAGCAGGCAGAACACTCGACCTCCCCGAATCGACAGTCGCGCAACTGCCAAAAGACTGCTACGAGGAGACGTGTGCGCCCTGGGATGCTTACAAGGACAACAAGGCGATCAGGCTGGCTCAGGCAAAGGGAAAGGCCCGCGACTCCCGGGCCTGGGCGGAGATCGTCGAGGACTATGCAAAAGAAGCTAACGAACACGCTGATTCTCTCGTAGCCGGCGTAGGCCAAAAGCAGGACCTGGCAGACGAAGCAAAAAAAGTCAGAGATGAAGCTACAAAAAAAGCTAAGGCCAAACAAGCCACGGACGAAGACAAAAAGCACGCTTTGCCCCTGGCCCGTGAACATGAGAAAGAGAAACTCGAGTTCCGAAAGGTCCACGCCCTGGCCCGTGAACATGAGAAAAAGGACCTCGAGTTCCGAAAGGCCCACGCTGAACTCGCCGCCGCACTTGCCGTGGCCGGGCTCAAAGAGCTCGAGGCCGAAGACGCACAACTCGAAGCGGTCAGGTTAAATGCTGATGTTGAAAAGCTCGAAAAAGAGGCAGCGGACAAAAAGGCTAAAGCTAAGGCTGATGCGAAGGAAAAGGCCGATGCCGAGGCGAAGGCAAAAGCCAAAGCTGATGCAAAGGCAAAGGCTGAGGCGGATATAAAAGCCAAAGCCGCCGCAAAAGCTGAGGCCGAGGCCAAGGTCAAGCTTAACGCTAAGATCGATGCCAACCAAAAAGGCATGCTTGGTGGTCAAGGCGGTGGCCAGGGCGGCGGTCAGGGCGGTGGCCAGGGCGGTGGTCAAGGCGGTGGCCAAGGCGGTGGTCAAGGCAGGGGTCAAGGCGGCGGCCAAGGCGGCGGTCAAGGCGGTGGTCGAGGCGGCGGTCAAGGCGGTGGTCGAGGCAGGGGAAGAAAATAGGTAAAACGATGAAGAAACAATCGAAGCCCCTGCAGCCGGAACAAAAGAAGGCGAACAGCCAAAAGGAAATAACATCGCCGAGGGATAAACAGTTCCGTCCGGACAGGGATAATTACAAAACAAAAGGCTATTAAACAGTCTTAAAAACCATAGTAAAGGAGCTTTGAAAATGACAGATCGAGAGCTTTATATTCAAGAAACAAAGGCATGGCTCAGAGGGCAAGAGGTGCGTCTCGAAGAATGCCTCATGACTATTAAACACAACAACGAAAGTATTGCGGTATTAAAAAAAGTCAACAGCCTTGAGCGACTCCAAGCATCTATTATTCGCAAGCGTATCAACAACACCAATAAAGAATTGAATAAGCCTAAAGCTAAAGGAACACAGTAGTATGTCTGAATTAGCAGCCAAAACAAGCGCAGCGGTTGCTGTTGATGACAGCCTGACGACCTTAATCGACTGGACGAATATCGAGTTGATGTCGGGCTTTACGATCTGCGTCGAGAATGCAGGTGGAGGCAGCGCCGATGACATCACCGATGTCCAAATCGATACATCCGATGATGCAGGTGTCACTTCATCGCTCGACCAGCACGCCGACACACCGGCCGTCCCGATAGCATCGGGTGATTCGAAGGTCGGCACTTTCACCGAGACAGCCAAATATATCCGCGTCCGCGCCCTTTGCGGCGCC
>Ga0307928_10003430_pt1 | contig 12083 bp, 26 predicted proteins | sample AceLakmetagen232_FD_201815 | JGI IMG/M metagenome (GOLD analysis project Ga0307928, IMG submission 201815) | Saline water microbial communities from Ace Lake, Antarctica - #232 | ecosystem: Environmental > Aquatic > Non-marine Saline and Alkaline > Saline | place: Antarctica: Ace Lake... | reverse complement strand
AGAGATGACTATAGATTGAATAATTGTGAGAATGTGTGACAATTTGAATGTAATTAACACTTCGAATTGCAGCATATCCTCGTAATTGAGGAAGTTCGTTGACAAATAGTTGATAAGATACTCTGGGACTTGATACATTAATTTAATTAAATATCATGCCTATAGAGAAATTAGTGGAGTTAGATTTAACAAGCGTTGACGGTAACGCCTTCGCATTAATGGGAGCATTTAGCAAAGCAGCAAAGAATGCTGGATGGAGTAAAGCAGACATTGATGAAGTACTAACAGAGTGTCAATCAGGTGATTACGATCACTTAGTACAAACGTTGATACAACATTGTAAATAAGTAGTTTATAAGTACAGTGTCAAGTCTCGTAGTATCTTATCAATTCATATCGTTTATAAGATTCTTTGACCGGTACAACCCCCGGCAAAGTGAAAAACACACTGTTTTATAAACGAATGTTGAGGGAGTGTTTTGGGGTTTGAGACTAATATATATATAAATTATGTCACAAATAAACATTACAGTTGAAGCTGACTTAGCATATGAAAACTCTGTTGAGTTGCTTCGCTTCATTAAAAAGGTTAATGACAATAACTGTCAATTAGTTGTTAAACTAGTAGAAGGACCCGCCGCTAAATGGCCAGTAATTAACATAAAAGGTGACAGTGAGACAGTACTCAAACTAATGAAAGAAGGTTGGGACACAGAAGAAGGAGATGGGTGGAATATTATAAAATAAATTATTCATTTCTCAAACTTCAAAACACTCCTTCAACAAGCAATAGTGTGCTTCTTAGGATAACTATCTGGGACTCGAACTAATTAACTAACGATATGTCAAAAATTGAAATAGTAACGTTTAACCAATGTGATGATATGGAATTTGATTCACTTGATAACAAATTTGTTCGATATATGGGTACATTGGAAAGTACTGATGTACGTATGAATTTTCTAGCAACTTGCACTTGCCAGTTTAGCAAAGTAGATGCAAACAAATGTATGCTTAAAGAACTTGAAGAAATGAAAGAAGATGCATATAGCAGGGCTACATGTGATGTAGAAGATATAAATGAATTTATATTTGAACTACAGGATGAAGAAGAATAATGCGTGATATCTTACTTAAGTGTATAGCAATTATTATAATGTGTATTCTTATTACCCTCGCCCTTATTTTAATATGGGCATTAATCTGGATTGGCTTTATGGCTTGGCCTACAGTCAGTCCACTCGCTTAATAATCTTTATTCGAGTCTCAAATAGTTATTCTAAGAAGTTGAGAGGGCGTTCTGGGACTCAATACTAATAATAAATAGATATATGCCCGAAATAGAAAAATTAACTTGGGATGAAATTCCTGAACAAGTTAAAAAAGAAATTAATGATGAGAATATAGAAGATATTCTAGATCGCTTTAATGATGAAGAGCATCATAATCACGATATCGAAGATGCTATATTGACATCACACTTTATTAAACTCATACGTAAAAAGAAATACACTGTAGCACTTTCACCACCTCCAGTCGAATTTAAGATTATAGCATCTTCACGTGATGAAGCAATTAAAATAGCTAAAGAGCAGTACACTCAATCAGTTTATGAAAGTGAAGTGATTGATGAAGAAGTATTTGAAGAGTAATTATAAATAACATTGAGTCTCGCAACGTCCTCTCAAAATAAATAGGAAGAGCATCTGGGACTCAACGTTCATAAATTAAACAAATATTATGAAAACATTTAAAGAAAAAAGAGAGGAATTCATAAGCGCGTTGGAAGCTAAAGATTACTATGTTGATAACAAAGATGATGAAGGAGGAGGAATAACTTTCGCATTAACTACTATCGGCTTGTCTTCTACGTATGCAGAAATATCTAAAAAAGAAATTGAGTATCACTTAGATGATGAAGAGTAAATAAATTACACACACCCTTCTAAAAGTGGGGGGGTCATTAGATTAATATTACGTTGAGTTTCAAATACTCTTCCTATTTATAGTAGTTATGGAGATAACTTAAAACTCAAGAAACTATGGTTTTAAGATATAAAGCTCTGCAATACCCAAAAGTAGTTTTGCCCGCTAGTCGCAACTGCTGTAATTATAGCATAAATGAGCAGTCTGAAGTGTTACACACACCAGTCGTCGCATCAGTTGCATAACATCTCAACCCTCGACTGGCTAAATGTGCCTACGGCCCTGAGCAGAACCCTTCTAGAGTGTTTCTAGAGTGTTTCTAGAGTGTTAAATAAATAACATATCAGGGTGCTGGAAGTAAGTAACAGAACAGAGTGCTAGAATATATAAAGACTGTAATAACAGAGAAGACATAAGCGAATAACACATCAGAAAGAAGTGAGTTATTTGTTGCTTATCTATTCGTTATTATTGTATAAAACTATTATGTGGTTAAATGCTTGTCTGTGTAGGCTTGCGCAGGATACCCCGGCCTTTAGAAAGGGTACCCTTGATTTTTAAGTTATCTCCATAACAAAGTGTTAGAAAAAGTATCTGGGACTCAATGTTAACATAACTAAATAAATGTATGTCAACAAGAGCAAATATAAAGTTAATAGACGACAGTGATGATGTCCTTTGGTTCTATCGTCACAGTGATGGTTATCCAGAAGGTGCACTGCCAACACTTACAAAATTAATGAATTTTGTTAAAGAAGGCAAAATAAGAGCAAACGTTGGACAAGCTGGAGGATGGTTAATTATGTTTGGTGCAAAGGAATATGAAAAAGATTTCGATGGTACTATTCATGATATCTCAATACCAGGTGATGATAAAATATCAGGTTGGAAAGTTGGTTCTATCGAGCCAACTATAGCACAACACGGAGATATTGATTATCTCTATGTTGTAGATTTACACAATAAGACAGTTACAAACACCCCCTTCTAAGAAAGAAGAGGTTACAAAATTATAAATTACATTGAGTTTCAAATACTTTTTCTAACACACGCTATCGTAGTAGTATTCTGGGACTCAATATGTAAAAGAGCGTTGAGTAACAAAATAATCAAATGATAAATAAAAAAGAAAACTTTAATCAAGTTTGTGTATGGCCAGGTACATTAGTTGGTGAAACAGAGGCAACAAAATTTGAAGCATTCATGCTAAAAACACATAGTATACATGTTCAATACTTAGAGGAAATTAAAACACTCCCACGCATAGAACAAGGGTATGTTGGCGGAAGAAATGATTTATTCTTTGCTATACACAATGACGATGTTGGCAAGTTCGCAATACCAAGATTACAAACTGGTATTAAGTGGATAGAAGATGTGTTGGACAATGAAATAGGTCACACTATATATCCTGACAGAGTTGCACTGTATAGAGAGTGGTAATTATTAACAATTTTATAAGATTCTTTTCTATTGAGTTTCGCAATACTACTACGATAAAATCATCAAAATAGTAATCTGGGACTTGATGTGTGAGCTAATTAACATACTCTCATGCGAATAAATACTCAAAAAGTAACTACTCTACTAGATGGATTTAGTTCATCAATTAAGACACCCCCACTTTTAGAAGATGGTAACTTAGATGTGCAAAAATTACAATTGTTACCAGAAACAATAACACTAATTGAAAACTTAAAGAAAGAAGGTGTTAAAACATCTAAAGCACTTGCTGAACTTGGTTTTCCAGCAGCATCTATGATTTTTAGGTTCTAACACATATTATTCATTTTCACATATCGAGTTTCAAATTACTATTTTGATGAAAAAACATTGAGATGACAACCTGGGACTCAATCTATAAATAAATAAATTATGAAAACATTTATAGAGAATTGGCAAGATGTAGAATTTGAAAGTTCTTCATCAACAACTCCTGAGTTTAGAGCATTTGCTACTCAATGCAGAGCAGCAATTGTTAAAGAAATTAAACCAGAATTCATTCTAGAAGAATTTAATCGTGGACACTTTGAAGTCAGTGGTTTTCTTAAACATACAAGTACTGGCAAGTATGTGTACTTTAGTATTAGTGATGTACGCTATTCAAAAAGTTGGCTTAACACTGTGCTAGTTCGATCAGCTGAAGATGCAAAAGACTACACAGGTGGAATTAACAACACTTGTGATTTGAAGTATTTGCAACGGACTGCATTAGATATCGTTAATTACTAAGTGTTATGAAAAAACCAATAGAAAGAAGATTAGGTGAGCAAATTGTCACTGCTGAAGAGTGTTCGCAATTACATATAACAAATAGTATAGTTCGTCATATAGTGCTACTAAGCAGTATTGCACAAAATGGAATAATTATACTTACGTTATACGCATTACGCCTCTTTTGGCAAATTATAGCATTCATTTACAAGTTAGTAGGAAAGTAAGAATTATTAGTTATCTGATTGAGTTCCGAGTTGTCATTTCAATGTAAAAACGTATTAGATAGATATTCTGGGATTCAATTGTTTCATTAACTAAACACTAATTATGTATGAAAATTATAGTTTTGTTTTACATTTCACTGAGTTAGATACTGAAGAACAAGAACGTAAAATTGATAGAGCTATACAATTTGATTATGAAAATGGAGAGTATAGCAAAAAAACATATCCAGATGTGCAAGATGCACAGAATGATGAAGATATAAGAGAAAAAGAAAGACAGTATATCGAACAACATTTTCCAATGTACTTTTAATTATTAACATTACGAACAATTGAATCTTGAAATATCTATCTAATACATATCAGAAAAGCATTCTGGGACTCGAGAAATACATCAAAAAAATATGAGCAACTTAGGAAACTGGACAACATTTGATTGTCCTACAACAAAAGAAGATGAAGCATTCACTTTTTTGAAAACTAAATTAAATGCAATTGGTGCGACAGTTAGAAGGAAAATGAATGAACATGATTTTGGTCCGTACCCCTCATTTGAAATTGATATACCAGATGAACTTGCAAATTGTAATGATTCAGATGATGATTTACAAGATGATGATATTAACTCATTATCTAGTCGTAGAGATGAAATGACAAGTAAGATTGATGACATCGAGAGTGAATTCAACGAAATGTTTCATTCAGATGATGAATAAATAAGTTATACAGAGTTTAACACAATAGGCCTTAAAATTAACATCTAAGGCATATAAATTAAAAAGTTATGGTTTATATCATATACTATTAGTAATTTTAACATTTTTCGAGTTCCAAAATGCTTTTCTGATAATTATTGCAAAAACATAAGTGTGAACTATTTAAGAAGATGTTCTGGGACTCAAAACAATTAACTAATTGAAAAAATGAAAACAAAAATAAAATTATTAGATTTTTTTGAGTACACTGGCATTGACTATGACGAAGATATATATTCTAGTGGATGTGTTCATTACGAATATGAAAACTATTCAATATCTGATATCATACATAATTTACCAAAACAATTCAAGTTAAAAGAAAAACAACTTGAGCAGTGTCCAGAACTACAAGAAACATTAACAACAATTCTAAATACATCTAATCATGATAGTCTTATTACAGCATGTTATGATAAACAACGTGAGATGGTTGAAGAAGCAGCTGAAGATATTGTTAGATATGTTAATAAAATCAAAGATAATGCATTGAATTATATTGCAATTGATTGGGTTGCTGAAGAAGTAACTATTGATTTTAACACAAAGAATGCACTTACTGCAACACGTGAAATTATCAATTGTGAAGGAATATTCAGTTATGACACAGATCAAGCATTTATTGATGGATACGATGATACAAACTCTCCAGGTGTAGTAGTAACACAACATATACATTATCTATTAAACATAAAATTGATAAATAGTATTTATGGATTTGTTGGAAAACCTAACTATGAATGGGAAGTAAGCGAATGGAGCATATGCTCAGAAAGTGTATCCGATGCATTCGATGAATTATCAACTATTGAGCATGACATGTTGATTGGCAAAATATACTTTCCAGTGTATCTAACAATATGTCTTCAACAACGAATTAAAGATGCTGAAAGTATATTAAAGATACTTCGAAAAGAAACATACATGTCAAGAAAAGCTCTTAAAGCAAGAGAATTAAAACAATATCAAGAACTTGAAAGTGCTAAAACACTTGAGTAATTATTAACTTATTAACATTTGTTTGAGTTCCGAAACATCTTCTTAAATATAAATTCTGGTAAACATTCTGGGACTTGAGTTGCTAATTAAAGAAATATATGTTAGAAATATCAAAAACTTGGGAATGCCCACAATGTAAGCATACAACAGAATGGAGTTACAACTCTATTGCAGAGCAAGGCTCTCCTGTGTGTAGTGAATGTGATACAAATATGAAATTATTAGATACTGAAACAGCAAAACCATCTGCAAAAACATTTGTATGTCCACATTGTAAAGAAAAACAAACAAAAATACTGAAATGGATAAATGCATCTATTGCACAACAATATGATGTTGATTCAGGTCACTATGACAAAGATGTCGATGAAGTGTATGGAGAACATGAATTATATGAATGTTCAACGTGCGGAAAAGAATTAGATTATGAATTTGTTGAAACACAAGTTCAGCATCGAATATAGATTACTAGCCTAAATTCAAGTCTCAAAATGTTTACCAGAATTATCAAAATGTGTTGCTGGGACTTAAGATAGTAATTAAAATAAATATATGCAGTTACTTACAAAAGAGATATTAACAAAATTTGAAAAAGTTGGTTCTCAAGATAACAAAGAGTTAAAAGAACAAGAAATAATTGTAAAGTTTTTTAATCCTACTGGCTTAGGTAATTGGTACGCAACAGAGTACAATCCTGAAACGCAAATATTCTTTGGTTGGGTTAGTATTTATGGTGACCATTGTGATGAAGCAGGTAGCTTTAGTTTATCTGAATTAACAGGAATACGTTTACCCTACGGATTACATATTGAAAGAGATAAACACTTTGGCGAAGGTAGATTGCTTAAAGAAGTTATGTATAACAACAACTAAACAACATTAATAATCATATATCTTGAGTCTCGATAACACATTTTGATATTTACAAACATAGTAAAATATGGTACAATATAAAATATACTTTTTATGCTGCAATAAGCTCTTAAATCGTTAAATCCCAGGTCACGTTGTAAGTTGGAGATAATCTTGCAACTTGTCAAATCTTCCGGTTCAAGAGCTTTTTCAAGCATAAAAAGTTATTAACATGTTGTTAACACTTTAGGTATTTACAAATATATAAATATATGGTATAATGTGTATAGGTAAATAAAAAAGTATTTTTGACAAAAAAAATAATTCTATAGATTCCCGTAATTATTATTATAGCAAACACCAACTTCAGTAATAATAATTGTGGGAACCTGTAGAATTATACAGGTGTGATACTACTACTTGCAACAATGATAATGTAATATAGACATATCGTGCAAAGTAATATATCACATTTTTAATACAAGTATTGATACTAATGTGTTGGTCAGTTATAACAACTACACTAAATTAACATAACAACCGCACAATTGGTTCAATAATGTGACAAGGAATAATGTGTTTCTTGTCCAGCGGGTAGTTTCGACGTTCTATGAAAATGCTAGTCAGATTAGAAGACTGAAAATACCCCCCGGATAAGATGCACGTATATTGACACTAATGAAGATTATCAAACACAAAGAGAGTTAAATAAAGAATAAAACTATGGATAAACTATTAAAATTAGACACATACAGCGAAGAATTTCAGATAGCATTTTATAAAATGCTGGAAAAGTTTGTTAGTGAATATGATGATATGGCACAAATGGAAGTTATAAAAAAGGCTAAGGAATTATTAGAAGTAATTAACAACTGTTAAAAAATATGAAAACTGATTATACTTGCTGGGGAGAAAGGGAACTTATAGAGGAACTCGAAAAAAGAGATAACGAAAAGTTAACTTTACTAACAAAAAAAGAATCAGAGGTGCTGATACGACACTCTTTAATAGATATTAGTTATCAAGAGGGTGGAACTTTTAATTGTGAGTATAAAGAATCATGTGACTTCGTATTTGATACAAAAGATGCAACAATAGTCGAAAAAGCATTACACAAAATTAAAAATTATCTAACAAAATAATCGTAGAATGATAGATACAAAAACATATAAAGACTATAAACAATACATGAAAGCATTCAAAGAAAAACAATTGAATTTGCTTGTTGTTGTGAGTAGAGGTGGATTAGGTAAGACATTTATCTCAGAAGAAGAATTACTTGAAGAAGCACCACTTGTATTCACTGGACATGTGACTCCTATGTCGATGTATAAAGAATTATATCTTAGACATCAGGAAGAAGAAGACTTTCTTGTAATTTTTGATGATGTCGATGCGTTGATGCTAAATAAAACAAACATCGCTCTATTAAAGCAATTGTGTGATACACGTGAAATAAAACAACTTAAGTATTCTACAACTTCACACTCATTACACATACCCAAAGAGTTTAATACAAAATGTAAAGTACTTATGCTAATGAATGACTTAAATCCAAAGGACCCTAACTTAAAAGCACTTATGTCAAGAGCACATCTAATAAACTTTATCCCATCTGACACTGAAATACTTGCAAATATACGCACATTTGGCGAAGATAAAGAAATCTTAGATTTTATAAGTGTATACGCCCCTTTTTCAAAAACATTAAACTTGAGAGTGTATAAACGTGCTATTGAATTAAAAGAAGCAAAACTAGATTGGCACTCAACAATTATAAATGAATTAAACGTCGATCCGCTCTTGTTAGAAGTGCACCAATTACTTTCAAAATACAAAACAGATAAAGAAAGAGATAAAAAATTCTCAGGTGGTAGAGCAACATATTACAGAAAAAAGAAATTGTTATTATCAAAAAATGTTAATCTAAAAACAATATAATGGAAACATTAGAAAGCTACTTAAATGATTTAGACATAATGACTAAAACATTAAGACAACTAAGAAAAGACTTAGAAGAAATAGCAGGTCACTGGAATGGAGATAATCCAGGACAACAAGAAGATGATGCTAGAATAGCAATAGAAGTTATAGAAAAAATTAAAGAAATTAACGAACTTTTAAGTGTTGAATAAAATAATGACTGATTATAGAAAAAAAGAAATGCTAGAAATGAAAGAATTAGGTAAAACTAATGTAGCAGTAGGCAAACACTTTAGCATTTCAGGTGAGAGGGTTAGACAAATAATAGGAAGTTATCGTAGTACAACACGAATGAAGATAATTAAAGAATGTCCTACTTGTAAAAAGCCCTTTAAAAAATATCGTAGTGAAACTAAGAAATATTGTTGCCTTGAATGTTCATGTGTTCCAAAAAGATTAAAACCTGATAAACCAATTAGTAAATATACTGAAGATGAAAAGCGTGTGTTAAACAAAAAAAGAAATGATAGTAAAAAAGAACTTAGAAAAATATACTATCAAAAACCAGAAGTTAAAGAACAAACAAAAAAATATAGACAAACAAAGAAGTATAAGAAATATCAAAGAGAATATTATCATAAAAATAAAAAATAAAATTATGAAAGAAGGAGATAAAGTATTTTTTACAAATAGAATAGGACAAGAAAAGAAAGCAACAATAATGAGAGTGTTGCAAGACAATAGAATATTATTAGAAGCAAAGGGTGAAGAAGGAAAAGAATACGTCACATCTGAAAAGCATTGTGAAAAAATATGTGAGGAATGTGAAGGTGAAGGTATGGTATGCACAGCAGCATATCAACAAGCAGGTGAAATAGTTGAAGAAGAAGAAACAGAATGTTCATTGTGTAAAGGAACTGGAAGAGTATAATATATCAATAGTAATTGGTCGATACTATCAGGAAAGCATTAAAAATTAACCCACAACACAATTATGATAAAAGAAATAGTCACAAAAAAAGAGTTACAATTAGTTGATACACTTAGTACAACTGCAGAAAAAGCATTAAAAATTAAAACTGACAAAGATGTTGAAAAAGCTGCAGATATCATGTTAACACTTAAAGGAGAATATGACGAGTTAGAGGAAAAACGTAAAAGTTATGTTAAACCCGCTCAAACAACAGTTAGTTTATTGAATACTGACTTTAAAAAATTAACAGAACCAAGAGAAAGATATTTAACACTATTACGACAAAAAGTTGTTGAGTATGTGTCAATAAGAAAAAAAGAAATTAAATCAAAAGAGCAAGAAGTACAAAAAGACATGAAAGATCGTTCATTAGTACTTGACAATGGAATGGATAGAATTTATTGTGACAATGGTGAACTTAGATTTAAGAAGGGATACACAATAAAGATAACAAACAAAAAGTTAATTCCAGAAAAATATCACTTCATAGATGAAAAAGCAATATTGAAAGATGTCACTGCTACAAAAGGAGGAGTTAACATACCTGGTGTAAAAATAGCAATTGACCCAATTCATAGCGTTGCAATATATAAAGATAAATAATTATGAGAGAAATAAAATTTAGAGCTTGGAATAAAGAGTTTAAGTTTATGAGTAGCAACGAACATACACTTTTATGTCTTTTAACCCTTTTGTCAGATAAAACAGTTGTTGTAATGCAATACACAGGACTAAAAGATAAGAAGGGAAAAGAGATTTATGAAAAAGATTTAGTTATTTGTTATACAAAAGATGGGGAGAAAGTTTATACACACCCGCAAGTAGTTGAGATTCCTGAATGGCACAAATTGATTTGGGATGAAACAAACACAGAAGTTGTTGGAAATATTTATGAAAACCCAAAATTGATAAAGCAATAAGTATCAAAGTATCATTTGTATAGAAATGTATATCATAGTTAATAATTAAAAGCACAGTAATAATAAAAAAAGATATGTATAACGAACAAGGAACTCAAGACAATAGAACACAAACAAAACAAAAAGTACCGATGTACTACACAATTAAATTCTGGGTTGGAATATTTATTCTACTTATAGGTATAATTGTAATGTGTAGTTCATTTGAAATAATACAAACAGGCGAAAAAGGTGTTGTTCTTAGGATGGGAAACCTTACTAGAACTATGGAACCCGGCTTAAATTGGAAAATACCACTTGCTGAAAAAGTTATAACAATGAATGTTAAAACTCAAATTATTAAAAGTTCTGAAAAAGCAGCATCTAATGATATGCAAGATGCATTCACTGAAGTAGCTGTCAACTTTAATATTTTGGATAAAAATGTCAAAACTGTTTTTATCGATGTTAGAAATGAATATGCTGAGACATATGTCATTCCGTATATTCAAGAGTCTGTAAAAGCAGTAACCGCACAGTATACAGCAGAAGAGTTAATTACTAAAAGAGCAGATGTTAAAGCAGGGATTGACGAAAACTTAAAACTTGCATTAGCTAAAGTTAATCTTAATGTAACGAATATATCAATTACTGACTTTAGTTTCTCTACTGATTTTAGTAAAGCAATTGAAGATAAAGTTGTGGAAGAACAAAAAGCTCTTGCTGAAGTAAACATTACTAAACAAGAAGAAGAAAAGAAGAAACAACAAATTCTTAAAGCTGAAGCTATTGCTGCAAAAACAAGATTAGAAGCTCAAGCTTTAGCAGTCAATAATAATTTGATTGATAAAATTTTAGCTGAAGCAGAATTAAAGAAAGCAGAAGCATTAGTAGTGTGGGCAGAACAATGGGGTGGAATAATGCCTACACATATGTACGCAAACACGCCAGTGCCTATAGTTCAAACAGGTCAATAATTATTAGTAAAATTTACTGTGCTCTTAATTATTAGTTAATAAAAAAATTATATGAAAATAAAACTAAAAGAAAAAGTACATACTTCTGCTGATGAGGGTACTAGACTATTCTTTCTATTTGCAGCAAGTACTATTGCTATAGTAGGTCTTTCACTTGTAGTGATAGGAAATATTTTTTACTTCTTTATTACTTGGGACATGTGCAATTGGACATTTATTAGATATTTCATAGTTGTTAGTATGCTTGTGTATGTATATTTATTAGCATTTTACAACATAAAAATTCATGAAAAATAAAGGATTTACTTTAATAGAACTACTAATAGTGATTGCTATGT